>FWPU01002731.1_pt1 | contig 46410 bp, 41 predicted proteins | sample 2228361 | NCBI WGS metagenome assembly FWPU01 (sample SAMEA103939777, study PRJEB20133) | metagenome
AACAGAAGGAGTCCATGTGTATGAGTATGGTGCGGCCCCTCCTGATATATTTACTGTAGCACTTCCATTGCTACCACCGTAACAAGAAACACTAGTAATATTCACAGAAGAAATACTAACAAATGAACCTCCTGTGATATTTGCTACCGCTGTGGTATAACAATTATTAGCGTCTTGTATTGTAACAGTGTAATTTCCGGGTGATAAACCTGTTGCTATGTTGTTATTTCCACCGGAAGGGCTCCAAGTGTAGCTATAAGGGGTAGAAGCACCATTTACAGTAACTGTAGCACTACCGGGAGTAGAACAGCTTGCAGATTGTGTAGTTATTGATAGTGTATAATCCGTGGGTTGTGTGATTTGAACAGTAGCGGAGGTATTACAATTGTTAGCGTCGTTGACACTGATGGTATACATACCAGCACTTAGTCCTGTAGCAGTAGAGGCATTTCCACCAGATGGTGACCATGTATAGGTATAACCGCCTACGCCGCCAGCTGGAGAAGCAGAAGCCGAGCCATTATTACCCCCGAAGCAGGAGACACTTTGAGTTTGAGTAGCAGTGAGAGAGAGAGCAGGTGGTTGACTGATAGTAATCACGGTACTTGTAGTACAATTATTATTATCTTTTACTTGAATAGTGAAATTACCTGCAGAGAGCCCTGTTGCAATAGAGGAAGAGCTAACCGAAGGAGTCCATGTGTATGAGTATGGTGCAGTTCCTCCTGATACATTTACTGTAGCACTTCCATTGCTACCACCGTTACAAGAAACACTCATTACATTTACACTATTAATAGTAAGAAGTGGTGGTTGGGTTATGGTTACAAATGTGGTAGTAGAACAACCATTGGAATTACTCACATTAACAGTATATGTACCTGTTGTAAGACCTGTTGCCATAGAACTCGTGCTAACTGCTGGTGTCCATGTATAAGAAAAAGGAGAGGTGCCTCCTGATGCGTTTACTGTTGCACTTCCATTAGATCCACCGTAACAACTTATATTGTTTATAAGAACATTTAAAGTAGGAGTAGGATTAACAAAAACAGTAGAAGTCGTAGATACTGTACATCCTCCTGGAGCAGTATAAATAACAGTATAAATAGTAGTACTTAATGGATTGACTATAATTGGATTAGTTGTATAATTTCCAGGTGTCCATGTAAATGTACCCCCAATGGGGCTAACTGTTGCGGTTAAAGTAGTAGGTACTCCTGCACAAATAGTAGCACTATTAATGGATATTGTTGGTGTCCCTATTGTATATTGAATGCTTACATATCCATTACCTCCGTTAGCGCCACCTGTGCAAGTCCCGCCTGCTGGTACCAGACTTGCCCCCCCACCGCCAGCGCCACCGCCATTAGCACCGTTACAACAACCATCGCTTCCACCGCCACCGCCACCATAATAACCACCTCCTCCACCGCCACCATGAGCTTGAGCACCATTAGCACCAACTGCACCATTACCTCCTTGTCCTAAACTACCATTTTGTCCCCAATTTCCTCCACCACTCCAGGGTGGTCCACCTGTGCCACCTGCGGTTTGAGAGCCACCTGTACCTCCAGTTCCAGTGAAAGGAGAACCTTGTCCATTTCCACCATTAGCACATCCTCCAGTACCGCCAGCGACTAAATATTGAGATGAGCCGCCATTCATACCTCCCCCGCCTCCTGCTACCACAATTCTATCGTTTAATCCGTAAGGCGGAACCCGGATGTCAGATGCACCTCCGCCACCACATGAAGAAAATTGACCAGACATACTAGTTCCTACGCCATTTCCACCACCGTTCCATCCACTGTTAGGGCAGGTACCTTGACCACCAACATTGATTTGTAATACTTGCCCGGGTGTTACATTTAAAACTCCACTTACAGTAGCTCCCATGCCTCCACTAGTTCCGCCTCCTTGTGCACCTGTTAATGTTACGGTAATAGTATTGGCACACTGGGGCACGGTATATTGTTGCGCACTACCTGTGTAATTGAATGTTACAGTTTGAGTACTTTGAGATTTTATATGGCAATGAAATGATAAAAGTACTATAAAAATAAGAATTAAATTTTTCATTTTAATTTAAAAACTAAATTCAGTTTAAATAATAAATGATAAAATCCACAAATTATTCACTCAATAAAAGTAACCATTCAATAAATAATTTAACATGTTTATTTAATAAATAGATAATTTTGCCAAAAAAATTATGTTTATATACTCGGTAACGATTTCTATAGATACGAATTATGTCAATGAATGGTTAGAATGGATGAAAAATAAACATGTTCCTGATGTGATGAGTACCGGATGTTTTAAGGAATATAATATCTATCAAGTATATAGTGCAGATTTAAAAGAAGCAGCAACTTATAATATACAGTATTCTTTTGAGAGCATAGAGGACTTGGAAAGGTATCAAAAAAATTTCGCATCTCAATTACAAGAAGAGCATAAAAACAAATTTATGGGTAAATATATTGCTATCAGAACAGTTTTGAGGAAGATAAATTAATTTCAACATATAAAATCTGTTTATTTTGATAAAAGCAAAAAAAAATCTTGGGCAACATTTTTTAGTTAATCAAGGTATAGCTAAAAAAATAGTAGAAGTTTTTTTATTTTGCCCTCAGTTTTATACTATAGAAGTAGGAGCAGGAACGGGGGTTCTTACAGAAAAGTTATTACCACATTTTGATGAAGACCAGTTTATTGCCATAGATGTTGATAAAGAATCTATTGAGTATCTAAAAAAACATATACCTGAACATGCATCACAGTTTTTGTTAGAAGATTTTTTGTGTTCCTCTTTAGTTGATAACATATTAAGTCATCAAAAGGTTAATATCATTGGTAATTTTCCTTATAATATATCAAGTCAGATTATGTTTAAAGTTTTAGAGTATAAACATCATGTTCAGTGCGTAGTAGGGATGTTTCAAAAGGAAGTGGCAGAGAGAATATGTTCAATGACAGGGAGTAAAAATTACGGTATTTTAAGTGTGTTGTTACAAACATATTATCATACGGAATATCTATTTACTGTAAGTGAGGATGCTTTTAATCCTCCGCCGAAAGTTAAATCAGCAGTAATCAGATTAAAAAGTAAGAATGTCAATTCTATCGGAGTAGATGAAAAATTATTTTTTGAAGTTGTTAAAACCGCATTTAATCAAAGAAGAAAGATATTAAAAAATAGTTTAAGTAAATGGTCGGGTAGTATTGAAATTCCTTATTGTGATAAGAGACCTGAGCAATTATCATTTCATCAATTTATAGAGGTCACTTCTGTTATAGAAAAATTCAAATAGGGCTTGCTACTACTTATCACTTTGTGAACATTAACCTGATATTTTTTTGCATCAGTAATGGCTTTGAGAATATCATCCATCATTGTATCAATTATGGTTATACCTTTTTCGAATAGCAATTTTTTGAAGATGGGTTTTTCAGAAAGAGAAAATTTTTAATAATTAAGATTTAAAATGATATTTTGGGTAGCAGACAGTGACAAATTATTATTATCTCCAATAATATCTTAATCCTGCATATAGCATCCTTCCATAAATAGGTCCCCATATCATAGATGCATCAAAATAAGGTGAAGACGGATTTGTTGTAGCTACTATGGGATTTTTTTGTTTGAAATCATTTAAGTTTTCTCCACCAATGTATATTTTTAGTTCGTTTTGCTTCCATTTAAGTGTGTAAGTAATTTGTGATAATAAATTCCAGTAAGGTTTGGAAAAATTTGGTCTTTGATATTCGGTAGGATTGTGAGTAGTGAATGGCAATCTTTTTTCAGAGAAGTATTGAGCTGTGAAATCAAAATACCATTTTTTGTTTTTAGTGATATATACTAGGTTCACAAATCCTCTGTATTTTGGAATGTATGTTTGTGTATTTCTGCCATATTGATAATTAGTTTGTTGATCTACATAACGAACTGCAAAATCCGTTTCTAATCTTTTGATGGGTTGAAATTGCCATTCTATTTGAAAAGCGTGAGCAAAGGCATAATTTGTATTATATATTTTCACTTGTATGGAGCTATCTAAATCTGTTACTACTTGAGAACTAAATAAAGTATAATAGTACTCCAATAACACATTGGATGGGCGATAGAACATCTTGAATTGATGATATAAGTTAGTACCAAATGTCCATGCTTTTTCTGGATATAGACCGTATGGATATTGAGGATATTGCTTAGAAAAATAAAATACGCGATTAGATGCCATTACACCGATATTTTCAGATAATGGATTAGGTGTTCGAAGTGCTTTACCAGCAGATATTTTGAAGGTAGTGTTTTGATTGTTGAAGTTTAATTTTAAATGTACACGAGGAATATAAATCCACCCGTAGTAATTGTGATAATCAAGTCTATTACCTATTAAAAAAGAAAGATTAGAAGAAGGAACATAATTGTACTCTGCAAAAATTGCTGTTACTTGTTCTTTTCTAGAAAATGAAAAATAACGGTATTTTTCATCAGGTTTTATGTAGTTATAGCTTACACCTACTTTGTAGCTGTGTGCAGTAGTGTTTATAATTCCTTGGTAAATAAAGTTAGAATAGAAAGTATTTTGAAAAATGTTATAGTCGTTACTTCCATATAGGTTATTATTATCATAGTAAGAGTATAATAATTGTAACCCGAGACTATGACCGGGTTTATTTCGAAATATCCATCCGGATTTACTAAATATATCGTATTTTTTAGTTGTGGATGTAACGATGTATGGTGCCTCAGAGTAAGGTATGTTTTTCATGATTTGTCCTGACTTTCTGTCATCTAAGATTAGTTGTCCACCGAATTGCCAGCCTAATCCTTTGTTATTTTTGATATGGTATTTATGAACAATATTGAGTTGTTTGCCAAGAGGGATGTCTACAAATCCATCTTGATTTAGGTCCTGAGAAAGAGGATTAAAACTACTATGTAGCATGATATTGCTGTGTATATTAGAATTGATTTTTTGATTATAGACAAAATTATATTCGTTCCGGGCATTTTGATTGATATAATTATTAAAGTATAATTTGAAGTCTGGTTTTGATGGATTCCATAATTCCATATTGATTTGTCCTGAAAAAGATTCATAACCATTTAAGACAGCACCAACACCTTTACTCAGTTGAATAGATTGAATAAAAGGGCCTGGTAAAAAAGCTAGCCCTTGAGATGTTTGAGTACCGAATAAATAAGGCATATTTTCTTTGGTCAGCAAAATATACTTTCCCGTGAGCCCATTCATTTGAATTTGTCGAATACCTGTGATAGCATCGGTGATTTGAACATCAACACTGGCATTGGTTTCAAAGCTTTCTGATAAATTGCAGCAAGCGGCTTTTTGTAAATAATTTTCATTAAGGGTTTGTACTTGCAAAGGGTTAATGACAGAATATTCTACGGATGGTCTTTGATATACAATTTCAATTTCGTTGAGATTGAAAGCAGGTTTCAGAATGATGAGAATTTTTTCATTGGGATTTTTGAGGATAAACTTTTGTCTTACATAACCAATGGATATAATGGATAATGTATCGTCTTTTGGGATATTATTGAGTATAAAAATACCTGATGAATCAGAATATATAACTTGTTTGGTAAGTGCTGAATATACCATCACATCGGAGATATAGATAGTATCTTTATTGTTTTTAATTTCCGCTATTCTTCCAATAGTTTGAGCATGCAAAGAAAAACGGAGCAGCATGCTTAATATGTATAATTGAAATACGGTATATTTCATGTGTTTAAGTTTTATATTTTGGATGATTATTTTTACCACAGGGGCACAGAGTTTTTCAGATGATTTATTTTTTTAATCTGTATATGTTATTTTCTCTATATCGAGAAAATAAAAAGGAGTAATTTTCACTTGTGCCCTTTAAATGGTAAATCTCATTTTAATGTGGTTTGACAGTTCTATACTTACAGCAATCGGGTAGGGCATTATATGCTTTATCATCTCCATGTAAGGTGTCAACATCATGTCCTACCTTCAGAACTTTATTGATGATTTTATCTATTGAAACTACTGATGGTTTGTAAGTAACAGAAAGTATTTGTGTTTTTTTATTCCATTCTGCATGCTTTACACCTTTTATATCTACAGCAGATTCTATTCTTTCTTTACATTGTTCACAATTACCTTTGACACTTAGAGTTTGTGTGATAACAGATTTATTGTTTTGGTTTTGAGCATGGGTATTGAAATAAAAAATGCTTATTAAGGCTAAAGTGATGATAACATTAAGTTTTTTGTTTGTTATATTGTGTTTGTTATTTGTGTATTCAAAATTTTTAGTTTTCATAGTTTTAGATTTTTATTGTTTTTCAGAAATGTTTAAACCTTCTGAAATGTTTAAAGGATTAGAAAAGAGTTATTTATAATTTAATATAAACACAACTCTTTCAAGGAATTATTATTAAATAAGCATTCAATAAAAACAATAAACAACTAATTTCTGAGTACTACAGAACTTACTATTAAATGAGAAAGATACGAAACAACAGGATTTTTTCGTCGTTTGTGATATAACCAATAAGAGAAAAAGAACTTTTTAAGTAAATGAAGAAGCGGACATATCCATTTCCATGAGAAAACAAATAATAATATCCATAATATATTGAGTATTATATGATAACTCAGAAAGGGATTATTTTGATGGGCATAAATCAATTTTTCCTTGCAACATCCATTATCCTCGATATTTATCCATTCTTTAGTTTGGATGATTGTTTCATCATTACAATCACATGAGGTGGTATGGAAAATAGAAGTAGCGTATAACTCTCCTCCACAGAAATGTTGGTATATATATAAATTAGAAGTGGACAAGACAAAACTAAGTAAAACTAACACACTAAAAAATTGGTATGCGAAATGATTTTTCATCATCGCAAATATAACTCATATTACTTTATATTCACGATGCTTTTTCTATTTTTAACATAAACCATTTAAAAGGCCTTACTGCTTGCAGAGATACACAATATTCAACTTTAATCTAACTTAGATTCTGTTTTTATTTTACTTCCTACTCAAATAACTACTTTATTTAAATAATCCAAAAGGGTAACAAAAAACTTTGTTTGGTCCTGAATAACTACTGAAAATGATTTTGAATACTTTAAGGTATTAGTAATTTTGATACTGGCAGGTATTGATTTGGAAATTAAATAGGTGTTCCTCAAAAAATTACCATCATTAAAATGTATAAGTATAGAATAATTCTTTTGTTTTAATATATTATGGATAACACTTTTTATCATTATGTTTAGAGTGAAAAAATCTTTTTGGTAAATAATTATCATTTCAGCTGTAGGAATTTTTTTTATCTTGGAATAATCTAAGATAGGTTTTTGGGAAAAAATAACCATATCTTTCTTTACCACATCCATAGAATGAAAAAAAGTTACTAATGCTTCATAGTTTTTCTCAAGCATTTCAATGGAGGTAACTAACACTACTGAATGGATATTTGGCAGCATTTTATGAATACAATTCTTTTACTACATCTTCGAATATAAAAGTAACTTTTTCTAAAGAAACTGTCATTTGCCCGCCAGCGGCGTTTTTATGCCCACCGCCATTAAAATATTTCCGGGCTATTTCATTAACATCTAAATTTCCTTTACTTCTTAAAGATATTCTGATGTTTTTATCTGTTTCTGTAAATAGCGCAGATATCACTACATCTTTTATAGAAAGTGCGGTATTAACAAGTCCTTCTGTGTCACCTTTTTTGTAATTAAATCTTTTTAATTCTTCCTGTGATAAAGCAATGTATGCTGCTTTATACTCGGGCAAGTATTTTAATTTTTCTGATATGGCATATCCCATCAGTTTTAATCTGTCGTAAGAATATGTATCAAAAATATTGTTTTGAATTTTGGTATGATGGATGTTAAATTCTAGCAAATGCGCGGCAATTTGCATCGTTTTAGATGTTACAGAATCATATTTAAATGAGCCTGTATCAGTCATCAATCCGGTATAAATACACTGTGCTATTTTTTTATCAATAATTTTTGTGATTTTGAGGTGTTCAGTTAGTTTGTATATCAACTCACATGTGCTACTTGCTTTATCGTCAAAGTAATAGGCATCAAAATACTTCGCTGGCATACGATGATGGTCTATTAAAATTCTTTTAGCTTTTGAATGAGTGGCTATATCTGATAGTCCATCGGTCCCTAATCTGATAAATGCATTGCAATCTAATAAAAAAATTAAATCACACTTAGAGATGGTCTGTTCTGTTTTTTGTTTATCTTTTTCAAAAAGAACGATTTGATTGATGGAGGGCAACCAATTCAAAAAATCCGGAAAAGAATTTGGTAAAATGATATGTACTTTCTTTTTTAATTTTTTTAATATAAAAAACAAGGCTAAAGAAGAACCTACTGCATCTGCATCAGGGTTATGATGAGACAAAATAACTATATTTTTTGATTGTTTGATAAGAGAGTGGATATTTTTCTTGTCAGAAAATATTTTCATGTATTAAAATTTAAAAAGCAAAAAAGGGGAATACCCCCCGTTTTTTGTTTCAGTTGACAATTGCTCAGGTACATATACACTCATTAGTATTCTTCTTCATTGAACAAAAAATCATCCTTCGAAGGGTAATCTGGCCACAAATCTTCAATAGAATCAAACACTTCTGTTTCGTCTTCTATTTCTTGAAGATTTTCTATTACTTCTAATGGTGCCCCACTACGCATAGCATAGTCAATTAGTTCTTCTTTTGTAGCAGGCCATGGAGCATCTTCTAACCAGGATGCTAATTCTAATGTCCAATACATATTTTTTATTCTTAATTTGGCGACGCAAAAGAATGAATTATTTTTTTAATATCAAAATTTTTTATTACTGATTATTATATTTTGTGAGCAGTAAGTTAATTTGTATCTCCGTTGACTTATGTTCTACAGTGATTGAAGTTCTATAGATTATCGTTACACTAACAACTTTAATCATCTTGGGTGATAAATTAATAACTTTGGGATTTTCAGCCACCGAATTTGTATCAAATACTGTCAGGTCTTTTAGGCGGGTAATTTTTTAGAGGTAAATTTTTCAGAGAAAAAAAAATGATTTTTTGATAATTAAAAATTAAACTCGCATTTTTGGGGAAGAAGCAGCAACAATTTTTTATAAAAAATGGATAAAGAGACCATCATTAAGAAAATCACTCGTTGGTGTGCTTATCAAGAGCGGTCTGAGTATGAGACTGTTCAGAAATTAATCTCTCTTGGGATAGATAATAAGATAATAGAGCAAATTATTCAGTATCTTAAAGAAGAAAATTATCTTAACGAACAAAGATTTGTGAATACATTTATCAATGGAAAAATGCATTCAAAAAAGTGGGGTATTGAAAAAATCAGATATTATTTGAAGCAAAAACATCATGTGGATGAGCGTCTTATCCATCAGGCTTTTGGGAAAATAGATAATCATGCTTATCTTCAAAGACTGGAGCATATTATATTGAAAAAAAAACAATCCATTGAAAAAAAAGTAAACGATAGATATGTGCTAAAGAAAAAAATTATCAATTTTGCCCTTTCAAAGGGATATAATATCTCAGAAATTATTCAAGTTCTTGATGAATTAAATATCTAAAACTTATGGTGATTAATTTATATGGGAAGCGAGCATTTGTATCAGGTGCTACTCAAGGAATAGGAAAAGCTATTGCTATACAATTAGCAAAAGCAGGGGCGTCTGTAACAATTTGTGCAAGGAATGAATTAGCCTTAAAGCAAACTGTAAATGAATTGGATAAATCTCAACACCAAGAGCATTCATATCTGTGTGCTGATTTTTCAAGACCTGATGAGTTAAGAAAACTCTTAGAGGCATATGTTCGTAATTTTCCTATTGTTAATATCATTGTCAATAATACAGGAGGACCTCTGCCGGGAAATATCATTAATGCTCAGGCTCATGAGTTCTTAAATGCTTTTCAAATGCATTTGATATGTAATCATGCCATTGTACAAACTTTTCTGCAAGGTATGATAAATAGTCAGTATGGTAGAATTATTAATATCATTTCTACATCTGTCAAACAGCCTTTACCTAATCTTGGTGTGTCTAATACTATTCGTGCCGCAGTGGCTAATTGGGCTAAAACAATGGCTAATGAATTAGCAACATATGGTATTACTGTGAATAATATATTACCGGGCGCTACTAAAACTCAACGATTAGAACAGATTATCCAACAAAAAGCAAAGAGAGTGAATAAATCTGTAAGTGAAGTGGAAAAAGAAATGAAAGACGAAATACCTATGAAAAGGTTTGCTACCCCTGATGAAATTGCATATATGGTATGTTTTTTAGCATCGTCTTATGCTACATATATTACTGGAACTAATATCCCCATAGATGGAGGAAGAACATCTTGCCTGTAATAACTTAATATATCAAAACATAATGTTTAAATTCAAATTCATAAATATATATCATCAGATATTGTTTTATTTCATAATAGGTTTGTTTTTTTATCAATGTATAGATGATGATGAGGTATATACTCCAAAACCAAGAGGATATTATAGAATAGCTTTTCCTGATAAAGAATACCAACTGTATGATAGTGTATGCCCGTTTAAGTTTGAATATCCAAAGTATGGATTTATTGAAAGAGATAAACATCCACTGGCAGAACCTTGTTGGATAAACATACAGTTTCGCTATTTCAGAGCAACATTGCATTTGAGTTACAAGCCAATGCGAAATAAAAAGATAGCTGAATTGATTGAGGATAGTAGAGAATTAGCTATAAAACATCAAATTAAATCTACGGGAATGGAAGAAACTGTGATATTAAGAGATAGTGTAAGAGTATATGGGCTTATATATGATATTGAAGGGAACACAGCATCATCTTTACAATTTTATGTCACTGATAGTACAGAAAATTTTATACGGGGCGCTCTGTATTTTAATGTGCGTCCGAATATAGATTCTGTAAAAATAGTTTTACACTTTCTAAGAGAAGATGTGATTCATCTGATTAAAACTATGCAATGGAAAAAAACTTCCATAGCTACAAATACAAAAATGTAATTATGATTTTCACTAAATAAAATATTATTTACTCTATAAACAAAATAATCCATGCTTTGGCATATATTAAAATACCTTCTTTCATTTTCTATTCCATCTTTTTATAGGAGAATACAAATCAAAAATGTACATTATTTGAAGAATAAAAGACCTGTAGTTATTGCTTCTAACCATCCTAATGCTTTTATGGACCCAATTTTATTCAGTTACATGGTGTATCCGCCGAGAGTGAGGTATATGGCTCGTGGCGATGCTTTTAAACCCGGAATAATTACTACAATGTTACAAAGCATAGGAATCATTCCTATTTTTAGAATGCAAGATGCAGGCATAGAAGGAGTAAAGAAAAATAGCCAAAGTTATCAAGCCGCTCACAAAACTTTACAACGAAATCAAAAGCTCATGATTTTTGTAGAAGGTATCTGTATCCAGGAAAAAAGATTAAGACCTATTAAAAAAGGAACATCTAGGTTGATATTTAATGCACAACAGATATTACAAGAAAGAGAAATTATAGTTTTACCTGTGTGCTTAAACTATTCTCATCCGTCGCAAATTGGCTCTACTGTTTTTGTCAATATTGGAGAACCATTTCATGTAAAAGACAGAATGGATGAATATGTACAAAATCCCAATCAATCCATGTTGAAATTGATGGATGAACTATATCAGAAAATGTTACCTTTGACTATACATGTTAAAAACCCTACTAATGATGAGTTATTTGAAAAAGCCAGAGGAGTTTTGGGGGTTCCTTTGTGTTATCAGAGAGGATTTTCTCCTAATAATTTAGAACATATTTTTATAGTAGAAAAAGAAATAGCAGATGTTATCAATGAAACCTCTGAGAGATATCCTGATGACTTTTTAATTTTTGCTGAAAAAGTGAGTCGTGTTTATCAAATTATGCAAAAACACAATATTGAAATTTCGGAAATTATTTCAATTAAAAAAAGTAGTAAGATTGTATTATTACTGAAAGCATTTGTGTATATTTCTGTGCTTATGATTTACACTTTGATTTATCGTCTTGTTACAGCATTCATGGCTATTCCTTATTTTACATCAAAGAAGTTATCGGAAAAATTTTCAGCATCTATAGAGTTTTATGCTTCATTCTTTTTAGCGTTTTCTACCTTTATATTTTTATTTTATTATTTGATATTGTTTTTCATTCTGAAAAATTACTACAATCCATTTATAGTTCTTTTGTTTTTTACTTTTACTCTGGCATTCATTCCACTCATTCACTATTATCCGATTTATCATAAGAGAGTTTCAACATTGTTAAAAATTTTGAAAAATAAATCTTTTGTCTTAAATTTGAGTAAAAATATAGAGCAAATTTTAAGTGATTATGAATATCTCAAAGTTCTTTCTACAAAAAAGTAAATTTTATGTAGTTTATACTTTGCCTATTCTATTGATACTTTATAGCTTTTTAAGTGAAAAAAATAATACAGTAGAACTTTGTCACAAAGCTGAGGAAATAATTAAATCAGATAATAATAATAGAACAAATTTGCCAGTAAAAACAAATTTTGCTTTCAAAGAAGGAGAGGTTTTATCTTATCGTGTGCATTATGGATTTGTTGATGCGGGCATGGCTGTGATTGAAGTTAAACCAGAAATTGAAGAAATAGGAGGGAGAAAGGTATATCATGTAGTAGGTAATGGTTATTCTAAAGGTGCTTTTGATTTCTTCTTTAAAGTAAGAGACCGATATGAAAGTTACATTGATAAAGACGCTTTATTACCATGGCTCTTTATTAGACGAGTGAATGAAGGCGGTTATAAATTTTCTCAAAATTATTTTTTTAATCATTACAAAAAAGAGGTTAGAACAGAAGACAATCAAATTTATCCAATTTCAGATGAAGTGCATGATATGATTTCTGCTTTTTATGCTGCACGAAATATAGATTTTTCAAATGCTAAAGAGGGAACTGTATATACTGTGATGAGTTTTGTAGATAAGGAATTATGGCCTCTTAAAATGAAATATCTTGGTAAAGATGTTATTGATACTGATATTGGAAAATTCAAATGTTTGAAGTTTTGTCCAATAGTTCAAAAAGGAAGGATATTTAAGAAAGAGGAAGATTTATTAGTATGGATTACAGACGATAAAAATCATATTCCCTTAAGGGCACAAGCAAAGATATTAGTGGGTAGTATTAAAATGGATATTGTTAGTATTACCAATGCAGCTAATCCTTTATCAAAAATTCAATAATTTTATTGTAAAAAGATAATCTCCATATTTTTTATTAGGTTTGTCAAAATTTTTCTAAATGCAAATATCTATTGTCATTCCTCTAAAAGATGAAGCAGAATCTCTGCCAGAATTATATGAATGGATAGAAAAAACTTTGAATACTAAATATACTTACGAAATTATTTTTATAGACGACGGTAGTAGGGATAATTCATGGGAAATTATTAGTCAATTGAGTAACAAGGATAATAAAGTAAGAGGTATTCGCTTTATGAGAAATTACGGAAAATCTGCCGCACTTCAGGTCGGATTTGAACATGCAAGAGGTGATGTAGTCATCACCATGGATGCAGACTTACAAGATAGCCCAGAAGAAATTCCTGAACTTTATAGAATGATAAAAGAACAAAATTATGATTTGGTAAGTGGTTGGAAAAAAGTCCGTTATGATAATGTTATTACAAAAAATATACCATCAAAAATATACAATGCTACTGTGAGATTTTTTAGTGGTATTTACTTACATGATTTTAATTGTGGACTGAAAGCATACAAAAATAAAGTTGTAAAAAGCATTGAAGTATACGGAGAGATGCATCGATTTATTCCAGTAATGGCCAAATACGCAGGATTTAATAAAATTGGAGAAAAGATAGTACAGCATCGTCCAAGAAAATATGGTAAAAGTAAATTTGGTTGGGAGAGATTTATCAATGGTTTTTTAGACCTTCTCACTATTATGTTTTTATCAAAATTTGGAAAAAAGCCTATGCACTTTTTTGGGCTAATAGGAACATTCATGTTTATTATAGGCTTTACAGCCAGTGCTTATTTAGGTGTAGATAAATTATACAGAGTGTATCATCATTTACCCGCTAGATTGATTGTACATCGCCCTTCTTTTTACATAGCCCTTACTACTATGATTCTAGGTACATTATTATTCATTGCAGGATTTTTAGGAGAAACGATTAATCGTAATTCTACTATCAGAAACAAATATCTTATCGAAGAAAAAAAGAATTTTGATAATGCAAAATAACGACAATGATGATATTAATAAAATAAAACGAAATATCGTTATACTAAAAAGAGAAATAGAACAATTGAAGTTTAAAAATTCTATTCTCTTTAAAGTACTCAATCTTATCAATATGTTTATATTCATCATTTACCTGCAGTTTATTATTTTGTATTTATTTGACTTGAATTCTGAGACTATAAATAATACTGATATTCAATTCAAGATACAAGCTTCTATCCATCAAAATGTAAAATTATATACCATAAAAATTAGGTATAAGAACTACTTTTTTAAATCAAAAATAAATAAAGAAATGAATAACTCTGTTTTATATTCAGATGCGATTATTAGTAAAGATTTATTTTTTCAGTTACCACAAAAGCTGAAATTTAAACATCTTAATACACAGTGGTTCCTCGTTTACGAATCTTTGGGAATACTTACAATATGCGCTATTATTCTTTTCACACAAACAATTGCTTATATATATAAACAAAATGAGCATTATTATCCGCTTTTTTCCATTTCTCTTTTAAGCATATTGTCATTCATTGGTATTAGTATTTTTTCACTTGTTATTCATAAAATTATTTAAAATTATTTTTATATTTCTTAAAGACAAAAAAATTCTTTTCATTTGCTGCATAAAAAATTAAGATAATGAAAAATGCTATCTTCTGTATTGTAACTTTTCTGGGAGTTAATACATTTTTATTCGCACAGAAGACCGGTTATGTAGACACAGATTATATATTAAGTAATATCCCTGAATATAAAAATGCTCAAGAAAATTTAGATAAATTAGCTGCTGATTGGCAAAAGGAAATAGATGCTAAATACGCTGAAATAGATAAATTATACAAAGCCTATCAAGCAGATGCCTTGCTACTTACCGAAGATATGAGAAAGAAAAGAGAAAATGAAATTATTAATAAAGAAAAAGAAGTAAGAGAACTCCAAAAACAAAGATTTGGCGTGGACGGAGAATTATTCAAAAAAAGACAGGAGTTTGTAAAACCGATTCAAGATAAAGTATATAATGCCATTAAAACAGTTGCTGAAAGAAAAGGAATTGCTTTTGTTTTTGACAAAGCAGGTGCTGTAACTTTGCTATACACTAATTCTAAATATGACCTCAGCGAAGAAGTTATCAAAGAACTTGGAGTAAAAAAGAATAAAAACAATAAATAATAACTAACTCATCAATAACTCTAAAAAACACCACTATGAAAATTCAAAAAATTGTATTAACAACAGTTTTATCCTTAGCTATTGCTACGACTAACTTTGCACAAAAAATTGCTCATTTAAGCCTTGATTCATTAGTTGCTTCTATGCCAGAAACCAAAGTAGCAAGGGACCAAGCTCAAAATTATCTGAAAGATTTAGAAAAAACAGTAATGTCCATGGAACAAGAACTTCAAACAAAATACAATGATTACTTAGCTAATGAAGCCACAATGAGCGATTTAGTCAAAAAAACTAAACAAGAAGAATTGCAAACACTTCAAAAAAGAATAGAGGACTTCAAAAGTCAAGCTCAACAAGATTATCAGGCAAAATATCAAATGCTCATTAACCCTATATTAGATAAAGCTAAAAAAGCTATTGAAATGGTAGCTAAAGAGTCAGGATATAAATATGTATTAGATACTAGTGCAGGATTTATTTTGTATTCCGAATCTTCAGACGATATTTTGCCACTTGTAAAAAAGAAACTAGATTCAATGCCTCCTGCTAATATTCCTGGAGTCAATAATACTAACACCAACCAAGATAAGGGCGGAAGCAAGCCAACACCTACTAATTCCGGAGGTAAAGGTGGTAAAAAATAAATTTAATACATAATTCAAATTGTTTAAAAAATTATACTTATATTTGCAAGATTAAAAAAATAATTACGACTATGGCAAATGTAAACAAAGTTATTCTCATCGGAAATGTAGGAAGAGACCCAGAAGTTAGGTACTTAAATAACAATGTACCAAAAGCTACTTTTGTAATGGCTACTCATGAATATTTCAAGGATAGCCAAGGCAGAAAAGTAGAACAAACGGAGTGGCATAATATCGTTTGCTGGAGAGCCCTTGCAGAAATTGCACAAAAAATTCTTAAAAAAGGAATGAAAGTATATGTAGAGGGGCGCTTACAAACAAGACACTGGGTAGATAAAAATGGTAATAAAAGACAAATAACTGAAATCGTAGCAGATAACTTTATTGTTATCAGAAAAATCTATAATAAACAAGAAGAACAAGAACTCAGTGATAACACTGTTACAAAGGAAATTATTGCGGATAATACTGAACCGTCCAACACCGATGGTTTTGATGCGACAATTTAATAATTAGTAATGTGACAATAAATTAAAAGCCCTCAAATTTTTTGAGGGCTTTTTTAGTTTATTAGTTTACTAATATACGATATTAAAACATGTTTAAGAGGCGTTCTTTAAGAACCACACATAATACACCCATCAGGATTATCTAAAGAACAAGAAATTTGTGTTTCAGCAGGTGGTTCCACGGGTAAATTTATTTTTGAAGCATCTTTATCAGGCACTAATGTTTGAACTACTCTTGTATCAATTGTACCTGCATTACTAAGTTCTACTACTAGTGCATCTTCGTTGTTTAACACCTGCAGTTTCATATTGCTTTGTTCTACTGTAAATTTAATGGCATCAGCAGCTGCTTTTGTTCTTAAATAATACATACCTGTTTTTAGTCCTTTTTTCCAGGCATAAAAATGAGCACTGGATAATTTGGCTACATTAACATCTTCCATGAATAAATTTAATGACTGTGATTGGTCAATAAATGCTCCTCTGTCAGCAGCCATATCTAGAATATGCTTTTGTTTTATTTCCCATACTGTCTTATATAAATCCTTTAATTCTTGTGGTATTTCTTCTATATTTTGAATGCTTCCATTAGCTGCAATAATTTTATTTTTTAGTTTGTCATTCCACAATCCCAATTTTACTAAATCTCTTAGCAGATATTTATTTACTACAATAAATTCACCAGATAATACCCTTCTTACATAGATATTGGAAGTAAAAGGTTCGAAACATTCATTGTTTCCTAAAATTTGAGATGTTGATGCAGTGGGCATTGGTGCAACTAATAAGGAATTTCTAACACCAAATTTTAATATATTCTGTCTTAATGTTTCCCAATCCCATCTATCTGAAGGTTTTACATTCCACATGTCAAACTGGAATATACCTTTTGATATGGGCGAGCCTTCATATGTTTCATAAGGTCCATATTCTTTGGCTAATTCATTGCTAGCTGTAAGTGCAGCAAAGTAAATAGTTTCAAAAATATCTCTGTTTAGTTTTTTAGCTTCATCACTATCAAAAGGATATCGTAATAAAATAAATGTGTCAGCTAATCCTTGCACACCAAGTCCTATCGGGCGGTGTCTTAGGTTAGATTTACGAGCTTCAGGTACAGGATAATAATTTAAATCTATAATTTTGTTGAGATTTCTGGTAACTACTTTAGTAATTTCATAAAGTTTTTGAAAGTCAAATGTTTTTGTTTTCTCATCCACGAATTTTGGCAAGGCAATAGAGGCTAAGTTACACACAGCAATTTCATCAGGAGCAGTATATTCAATAATCTCAGTACATAAGTTAGATGATTGTATGGTACCTAAATTTTTTTGATTTGATTTTTCATTGCAGGCATCTTTGTATAACATGTATGGGTTCCCTGTTTCTATTTGTGCTTCTATAATAGCCTGCCAAAGTTCTCTCGCTTTTATTGTTTTTCTACCTTTTCCTGCTTTTTCGTAGGAGGTATAAAGTTCTTCGAACTTTTGTCCATAAACTTCATATAATCCTGGGCATTCATTAGGACACATTAATGTCCAATGTTCATCAGCTTCTACTCTTTTCATAAATAAATCAGGTATCCACAAAGCAGTGAATAAATCCCTTGCTCTTAACTCTTCTTTACCATGATTTTTTCTAATATCTAAAAATTCGAATATATCTGCATGCCATGGTTCTAAATATACAGCGATAGACCCTTTTCTTTTACCTCCACCTTGGTCTACATAGCGAGCGGTTTCGTTAAACACTTTCAGCATTGGAATAATTCCATTGCTGGTACCATTAGTACCTTTAATATAGGAGCCGGTAGCTCTTATTTTATGAATAGCAATTCCTATTCCACCAGCGCTTTGAGATATTTTAGCACAGTCTTTTAGAGTGTCATAAATACCTTCTATACTATCTTCTTTAACTTGAATGAGAAAGCAAGACGACATTTGTGGTTTAGGAGTTCCTGCGTTAAATAGAGTAGGGGTGGCATGTGTAAACCATTTTTCACTCATTAGATTGTAAGTCTCAATGGCAGCTTTGATATTTTCTTTGTGAATACCCACAGCTACACGCATTAACATGTGCTGCGGTCTTTCTGCGACTCTACCGTATATTTTAAGTAAATAGGAGCGTTCTAATGTTTTAAAGCCGAAATAATCGTAACCAAAATCTCGGTCATATATGATAGCTGAATCTAGTTCACGAGCATGTTTCATAACAATTTGGTACACATCATCTGCAATGAGTTGTGCTTTTTGTCCTGTTTTTGGATCTTTGTAATTGTATAAACGCTCTAATGTTTGAGAAAAGCTCTTGAGAGTATTTTTATGTAAATTACTAACAGCTATGCGGGATGCTAATATCGCATAATCAGGATGTGTTGTGGTCATGGAAGCGGCTGTCTCTGCAGCAAGATTATCTAGTTCGGTTGTTGTAATTCCGTCATATATACCATTAATTACTTTTTTAGCCACTATTGTGGGCTCTACATAATTCATGTCAAGACTATAACATAATTTTTTTATCCGTGCAGTTATTTTGTCAAATTGCACGGGTTCTTTCATACCATTTCTTTTGATGACATACATAGTAATATGTTTTTAAAGGTTTATTGTGAAGTTTAGATTAAGGTTAAGAGTTTGTGCTACTAATTTGCGTAAGCAGCAACAAATCTTACAGTATCTCTTTATTTTATTTTTCTCAGCGTTATAACTTTATTAATCATGGTATCTTGGATTTTAATTTTTGATTTTTTTATTTTCTATTACAAAGGTAAAGTGCATTTTAGCATATCATTATAATATTTTTGAAATTTTATTCACTATTTAAAGTGAATAAAAGATTTGTTTTATTTTTTAATGTGGTATTTCTCTCTAAAAAAATCCCTTGTTCATAGCCCTGTATACTATTGTCTTTTTCTGCTTTTAATAATCTTTTTTCACTATATAAGCAGTATTCTTTGTTTATTTCTATGCCACAATACCTTCGATTTAATTTTTTTGCTACTACCGAAGTGGTTCCTGAACCTAAAAATGGGTCAAACACAAAATCATTTTTTTGGGTACTTGCTAAAATAATTTTAGCAAGTAGTTTTTCTGGTTTTTGTGTAGGGTGATCAGTATTTTCTGGCATAGACCAAAATGGAATAGTAATATCTGTCCATATATTAGATGGATAGGTGAGTCTGTAGGCATCTCCATCTGGTAATTCAAACCAATCTTTGGGTTTTCCGTCTTTGGTTTTGTAGGGGGCTATGACCTTTCGTATTGTTTTTACAGCATTTGGATTAAAGTAGTAATCATCGGATGCTGTAGCATACCATATATCTTCAGAACAGTTTTTCCAGTTAGATAAAGCGCCTCTTCCTTTTTCTCTTTCCCATGTTATTCTATTTCTTACTTTTAAGTATTTTGAAATCACATTATAAATAATAGCAGAAGATTTCCAATCACAACATACATATACGGAAGCAGTAGGTTTAAGTATTTTTAATAATGGTTCAAACCAAGATGCAAACCATTTTTCGTAATCTTTATTACTCATGGCTTTGAAAGTCGTGTCTTTGAATGTTTTATTAAGGTTATAGGGTGGATCTATAAATAAAAGGTCCACGAATTTTTCAGGCAAACAGGGTATTACTGAAAAGATATCTTGATGGATGGTTTTGTTGGTTATTTCTGACACAGTTGATTTTTTTGATAAATACATTAAGGCATTGGTTAATTTAAGATCTTCTTTTTCAAGTTTTATGGTTTTATTTCTTGTTGCCATGTTTTTTTTGAAGGATATTCCTCCCAAGGTATTTTACTTATATGGTAAAATACTTTACTTTAATTTAATGAAAAATGTATTAAAAATCTTCGTCTAACTTAAATGTGTTCTCTTGCAATTTAGTTCCTACAGATGCTTTCTTATATTCAGATACTCTTTTTTCAAAGAAATTAGTTTTGCCTTGTAGAGATATCATTTCCATAAAGTCGAATGGATTAGTGGCACCATATAATTTGTTATATCCTAAAGCTACTAATAATCTATCTGCGACAAATTCAATATACTGGCACATCAAATCTGCGTTCATTCCTATCAATTTCACGGGAATAGCATCTACCACAAACTCTTTTTCAATACTTACAGCATCTGCAATTATTTGTGTGACCTTTTCGGGTGGTAGTTTATTTTCAATATATTTTGTATAAAGTAAGCAAGCAAAGTCGCAATGTAATCCTTCATCACGAGAGATAAGTTCATTAGAAAAACTCAAACCTGGCATTAGCCCACGTTTTTTTAACCAAAAAATAGAACAAAAAGAGCCTGAAAAAAATATCCCTTCTACAGCGGCAAAAGCAATTAGTCTTTCTACAAAAGAACCATTTTTTATCCATCTTAATGCCCATTCAGCTTTTTTACCAACACAAGGTACAGTATCAATAGCATGAAATAATTTATGTTTTTCTTCCGGGTCTTTTATATAAGTATCTATTAATAAAGAATAAGTTTCTGAATGTATATTTTCAATCATTACCTGAAAACCATAAAAACAACGAGCTTCAGGGAATTGTACTTCATTTAAAAAATTTACCGCTAAATTTTCATTAACAATACCATCACTAGCGGCAAAAAAAGCAAGCACATGCTTAATAAAATGTTTTTCATCTTTATTGAGTTTATTATTCCAATCTTGTAAATCTTGTATTAAGTCAATTTCTTCTGCTGTCCAAAATGAGGATTCAGCTTTTTTATACATTTCCCATATATCATGGTATTGAATAGGGAACAATACAAAACGGTCTTTGTTTTCTTGAAGTATTTTCTCTGTTGCCATATATTTTATTGTTTTATGTTAAAGTTTTTTAATAAAAAAAGTGAGAATACAAAAGTATATACAAACCTATGTGAAGTAATACACAATAAAAAGTATTTAATCCACAAAAAATATAATTAATTGTTTTTGAGATAGTTATAGTTTTCAACAACATTTTGTTAATAGTATAATAAAAAAGTGTACATACGAAAAATTAATTATCTTATGTAATGAGTTTCATAAGTACTCTTTTGACTATAGGCAATATAGTATATTCCATAGAGGCTCTATCATTTGGAAAAAAACTATAGACTGCAGGATTAGGTACTTCAGGTAATTGTTTAATTACTTCTTGTTTTATAGTAGTAAGAGATTTACTTAAACTGAGCGTATAAGTTGAGATATATTGTGTTTTTAGACTTTTATAGGGTATATTACCATCTTCTGTTTGGATATATAAAGCAGAAAGTTCATATTTATATGCATAAAAATCAGAGCTTGGATAATCCTGAACAAAAAAGTATCCAATATCTTTTTTTAATGGAACTAAGCCTACGGTTGCATGTTTTAATTTACTTTCTATCTCATTAAATATCTTTTTTCCATATTGAATTTCTTCTTCTATTTTTGGGATACTAAAGTCAATAATTTCTTCAATTATATTTTTTATATTATCATCATGATTAGTTTCGTATATTAATTTCATATTTTGCCAATCGATACTTTTTAATTCTTTATCAGACTCTTGAATTTGGGTTAAATTATATTTGATTTTTGTAAGATAACGATGATGTTCTATTAGTTCAGAAAATGGTGGATATAGTATCCTATTTTCAAATACCTCATGAACATCTCTTAAGTAAGCGAGTAACAGATATTGTTTATACTCTGTATCCATTATACCTTCAGTCAGCCAATTTTCTGTTAGTTTAAACATAATTTGTTATTTTAGATAGTCTATTTTACGATAATTCTTATATTTAGGTTGACTCATTAGTATTATTTTTTATTATTTTTGCACAATACCAGTAAACTTTAGTCCTTATGAAGGTAGTAGAAAAAAAAGAAAAAGCAGATGTTTTACATAAAGAAGCAGTACCATATCAACCTAAAAATAAAGTACGGATAGTTACAGCAGCTTCTTTATTTGATGGACATGACGCTGCTATTAATATCATGCGGAGAGTTATGCAAAGTACCGGAGCAGAAGTTATTCACCTTGGACATGATAGAAGTGTGTCAGAAATTGTTAATGCAGCTATTCAGGAAGATGCTAATGCTATAGCAATTACTAGTTATCAAGGAGGACACATGGAATTTTTAAAGTATATGTATGATTTATTGAAAGAAAATAATTCTACTCATATTAAAATTTTTGGGGGAGGTGGTGGAGTTATCTTGCCAAATGAAATAGAAGAATTACATCGATATGGTATAACAAGAATATATAGCCCTGACGATGGACGGCGAATGGGACTGCAAGGGATGATTAATGATGTTATTGAAAAATCAGACTTCTTAACAGGAAAGGATGTCAATGGGAAAATCATAGATGAAATACAAAACACTGAATATAAATCCATAGCAAAACTCATTTCTGCAGTAGAAAATCTTAGCAATGATAAAAGTATTTCTGAAATTATTCAACAAGTTGAGAACTTAGCCAAAACATCAAAAACACCCATACTAGGTATTACGGGAACGGGAGGCGCTGGTAAATCATCTTTAATTGATGAAATTATCAGAAGGTTTTTGATTGATTTTCCTGATAAAAAAATAGGCATCATCTCAGTAGACCCAACAAAAAGAAAAACAGGAGGAGCACTTTTAGGTGACAGAATAAGAATGAATAGCGTGAATAATCCAAGAGTATATATGCGAAGTATGGCTACTCGCCAAAGTAATTTAGCTCTCTCTAAAAGTGTTCAGCAAGCACTTAATGTCTTAAAAATAGCACAATTTGATTTAATCATATTAGAAACAGCGGGTATTGGACAAAGCGATACAGAAATTACAGAATATGCAGATGTATGTATGTATGTAATGACTCCAGAATATGGAGCAGCTACACAGCTGGAGAAAATTGACATGTTAGAATTTGCTGATATTGTAGCTATTAATAAATTTGATAAACGAGGTGCATTAGATGCGCTGAGAGATGTAAAAAAACAATATAAAAGAAATAACAAATTATTTGATACACCTGATGATGAGGTACCTGTCTTTGGAACAATCGCTGCACAATTTAATGACCACGGTACAAATACTTTGTATAAAAATTTAATGGATATTATTCATCAAAAAACAGGGGCACCTTTAACCTCAAAATTTAATCCGAGCAATGAAATGAGTGAAAAGATATACATTATTCCACCTCATAGAACCCGATATTTAAGTGAAATATCAGATACTGTAAGAAGTTACAACAAAAAAGCCGAAGAGCAATCTCTTATTGCAGAAAAATTATATTCTCTTAAACAATCCATTGAAGAAATCAGTAATGATGAAAATATAAGTGATAAAGATAAGAAGATTATTTTATCTGGACTTAACAAAAGATATAAAGAAATTGAAAATAATCTGGAAATAAATAATAAAAATTTATTAGATACATGGGAAGAGCGTAAAAAGAAATTCACAAATGAATATTATGAATTTAAAGTGAGAGATAAAATCAAAAAAGTAAAAACACATCATACATCTCTTTCACATTCTAAAATCCCCAAAGTAACCGTACCTAAATATAGAAATTGGGGAGAAATCTTAAAATGGAATTTGCAAGAAAATTTTCCTGGGTCGTTTCCTTATACAGCAGGTATATATCCATTTAAAAGAGAGGAAGAAGATCCTACAAGAATGTTTGCAGGTGAAGGAACTCCTGAAAGAACGAATAAAAGATTTCATTATTTATCCTATCATATGCCTGCCAAAAGGCTAAGTACTGCTTTTGATAGTGTTACTTTATATGGTAGAGACCCCGACTATCGTCCTGATATTTATGGAAAAATCGGTAATTCTGGAGTATCAGTTTGTTGCTTAGATGATGCAAAGAAGTTGTATAGTGGATTTAATTTGGCAGACCCCAAGACTTCTGTGAGTATGACCATTAATGGACCTGCACCTACTGTTACAGCATTCTTTATGAATGCAGCCATTGACCAACAATGTGAGTTGTACATTCGTCAAAATGGAATGGAAGAAGAAGTAAAAAAACAAATTAAAAAAATGTATGCTGATAAAGGACTTACTCCACCTCAATACAACAATCCTTTACCACAAGGTAATGATGGATTAGGTCTCTTATTACTAGGTATATCAGGTGATAAGGTGTTACCAAAAGAAATTTACGAAAACATTAAAAGAGATACTTTATCAAAAGTAAGGGGCACTGTACAAGCAGATATATTGAAAGAAGATCAAGCACAAAATACTTGTATCTTTTCTACTGAATTTTCCTTAAAACTAATGGGCGATGTCCAAGAGTATTTTATTAAAAATAATATCAGAAATTTTTACTCTGTTTCTATTAGTGGATACCATATTGCAGAAGCAGGAGCTAATCCTATTACACAACTGGCGTTCACTTTGGCCAATGGATTTACCTATTTAGAATACTACTTGAGTAGGAATATGAAAGTAGATGATTTTGCTCCTAATTTTTCATACTTCTTCAGTAACGGTATGGATCCTGAATATAGTGTTATGGGTCGTGTAGCCCGTAGAATATGGGCAAAAGCATTAAAGTACAAATACAATGCTAATGAGCGTTCACAAATGCTCAAATATCATATTCAAACATCAGGAAGATCTTTACACGCACAAGAGATTGATTTTAATGATATTCGCACAACATTACAAGCGCTTTATGCTATTTATGATAATTGTAATAGCCTGCATACCAATGCTTATGATGAAGCTATTACTACTCCCACAGAAGAATCTGTAAGAAGAGCGGTGGCAATTCAATTGATTATCAATAAAGAACTTGGATTAGCAAAAAATGAGAACCCCTTACAAGGTTCATTCATCATAGAAGAGTTAACAGATATTGTAGAAGAAGCAGTACTTATAGAATTTGATAGAATTACTGAAAGAGGGGGGGTATTAGGAGCTATGGAAACAATGTATCAAAGAAATAAAATACAAGAAGAAAGCTTGTATTATGAAACGCTCAAACATACAGGAGAACTTCCTATCATAGGTGTAAATACTTTTTTAAGTTCAAAAGGCTCACCTACTATTATTCCAAAAGAAGTAATAAGAAGTACAACTGAAGAAAAGGAACAACAAATCAATACTGTAAAAAATGTTCATACATTTTATGCAGAAATGGCCCCTCAAAAAATTAAAGAATTACAAAAAGCCGCTGTTAGTAACACAAATATGTTTGAATACCTTATGGAAGTAACTAAATATTGTACATTAGGACAAATCACTAATGTACTATTTGAGGTAGGAGGACAATACAGAAGAAATATGTAAAATAATACTAATATGTTTACTAAAACAAAAGATGGTCTTAATATCTATTACGAAATTAAAGGTAATACAGAAAGTAAAGAAACAATTATTTTCTTAAACGGCTTATCACAGGCTACTATATCATGGTACTTTATGCTTCCGTGTTTTGAAAATAAATATAGAATCATTTTAATGGACTTTATCTTTCAAGGTCAAAGTGATAAACACGGTGAATGGCGAACTTTTGACCAACATGCAGAGGATGTGATTCAAGTTCTAGATGCTACTAATACTCAAAAAGCTATTGTTATTGGAATTTCATATGGAAGTCTTGTAGCACAACATTTAGCATTAAATTATCCTGAAAGAAATTCAAGACTTGTTTTACTATCTACCTTTGCTCATAAAACACCATATTTTGAAGTAATAGAAAATGCATGGTGGAAAGCCTTAGAAATAGGAGGATACCCTTTGATGTTTGATATCATGTTGCCAAATGTTCTGAGTGAAGAGTATTTTTTGAAACCACTCATTCCTGTTGATAAATTAAGACAACTAAGACAAGAAAGTAATCAAGATAAGCATGCACTATTAAAATTAATGACAGCTACCAAAGAGGGAGCCGATTTTAGACCACAATTAAAAAAAATAAATATCCCTACATTAGTTATTCATGGAGAAAAAGATACCTTGATAACACTTTCTATGGGAATAGAGGTAGCTAATCATATCCCTAATGCTGTATTTAAAATAATTCCTAATGCAGGTCATACCTTAAATATGGAAAAGATAAAAGAGGTATGCATAGAGATATTGAAGTTTTTAACTCCTACTCATTGAGAATGAAAAAGCATTGGTTTTGAAGTTAGTTTACTTTAATACCTCAACATTTCATCTATGATTGTTCTTACTTTTTCTGGGCTGGGTAATACGGTTTTTTCAAGTGTTTCATTGAGTGGGATAGCAGGGGTGTCCAAGGCTCCTATAACCTTTATGGGTGCATCCAGGTATTCAAAACAATTTTCAACTATTCTACCAGCTATACTTTGTGCAAAAGTATTAGACTTTGCCTCTTCGGTAATGACAATAACCTTATGATGTTTTATAGTTTCTTCATATATTCTCTTTTCATCTAAAGGGACCAATGTTCTTAAATCTAAGATAGTAACTTTTTCTTCTATGTCTTTTGACGCAGATTTTGCCCAGTAAACGCCCATTCCATAAGTAATAATAAGTAAGGCTTGACCTTTTTGAATAAATTCCTCATGAGCATATTGAACTATTCTGGCTTTCCCAAAAGGAACAACATAATTTTCGTCGGGTTCAATAGTTTTAGCATCTTCTGTACCTTTTACCTTACTCCAGTATAATCCTTTATGCTCCAGTATAACACAAGGGTTAGGGTCATAATATGCTGCTTTTAATAAGCCCTTTAAATCTGCGGCAGTAGAAGGATAAGCAATTTTAATTCCTTTGATGTTAGTAAGCACACTTTCTACACTACTGCTATGATAAGGTCCTCCACTTCCATAAGCACCTATTGGAACACGCAATATCATGCTTACAGGCCATTTACCATTACTTAAATAATAAGAACGGCTTACCTCCGTAAATAGTTGATTGAGCCCCGGCCATATGTAATCAGCAAATTGCACTTCCACAATAGGTTTAAGCCCCACAGCACTCATTCCAACAGTAGAGCCTATGATGAATGCTTCTTGGATAGGTGTATTAAACACTCTGTGCTCGCCAAATTGTTGAGATAAAGTAGCTGCTTCTCTGAATACACCGCCTAATCTTTTCCCTACATCTTGCCCGTATAATAAACACTCAGGATGCTTTTTCATTAATTCACGAATAGCAAAAAGAGCACAATCCACCATCACTACTTTTTGTTTCCCTTTTGGTTCTCTTTGTCCTCTTTCTTCCGTAATTGGAGTAGGGGCAAAGATATATTCTGTGGCATTTTCCGGCAGAGGATCTGGAGCTGATACAGCTTTATTGTATTCTTCTAATACCTCTTGTTCTATTCTTTTTTCGATGTCAATGATTTCTTTTTCACTAATACCGTGAATAATCAATTGTTTTCTTAACTTTGGTAAAGGGTCTTTTTTAGCCGCTATTTCTAAGTCATCTCTATACCACTCTTTTCTAACCCCTGATGTATGATGATTTAATAAAGGTACGATAGCATGTAAAAGAACAGGGCGTCTTTCTTCACGAATTATTTTTATACATTCTTTGACAGTGTTGTACGATAATATAAAGTCAGTACCATCAATTTTTCTCGTTTCTAATCCTTTAAAACCTTTAGCATATTCTGAAATATCTTGTGCTCTTATTTCATCAGCAGAAGCAGAAATATCCCAACCGTTATCTTGTACTAAGTAGAGTATAGGTAATTTTTTTAGTACTGCCATCTGAAAAGCTTCAGAAACTTCGCCCTCAGTACAACTTCCATCACCTAAAGAACACACTACAACTGGATGAATATCTGTGGAGTATGGTATCCCTTGTTTTTCTTTATACCAAAAGCCAAGTGCAACTCCAGTGGCAGGTATAGCCTGCATACCTGTGGCGCTACTTTGATGGGGGATTTGTGGCATATCTTCTCGTCTCAACGAAGGATGAGAGTAATAAGTTCTTCCTCCTGAAAATGGGTCATCTTTTTTAGCAAGTAATTGAAGCATTAATTCGTATGGAGATAGCCCCATCCCTAGGAGCATAGCATCATCGCGGTAGTAAGGAAATACATAATCAATAGGTAATAATTGCATTCCTACGGCAATTTGAATGGCTTCATGTCCGCGTGAAGTGGCATGTACATATTTGGATGTAATTTCTTTCTTTTGTTCATATATGTCAGTCATGACTTTGGCTGTGTGCATTATATTATACGCTTTCAACAATGTTTCAACAGATATTTTGGTTTTAATAAACATAGTTGTTTCTTCCATTTTGAATATAAGTTTAAAAGTTACCGCTTGTAATGTAAGGAAAATTTTAGATAGGGTAATAAAAATTTTTTAAGGCAACTTACACTGTGAGTACTTAAGACTAAGGTTAAAAGAAAATAATTAAATATCACATAAACCTACAAAATGAAAAAGAGAAAAATGAAGAGTGAGAAAATTTTGCTATTTGATTTTAATATTTTTTCTAATGATAACTTGATTTGTTATGCAATATAGGTCCTTAAAAGCTTATTTTTAGAGGAATATTTTAATTTTGTGATAGCTTTATCTTTTATTTGTCTCACCCTTTCTTTTGTAAGATTAAATTTTTTAGCTACTTCATCTAAAGAAAGAGGATACATACCATTTAACCCATAAATATCGGTTATAATTTCAGCTTCTCTTTCGGGTAAAGAACGTAATAGGCGATTTAAATCTTGTTTTAAGCTTTCATATTCTAAATCTTTATCAATGTTATTCATTTCAGTAGAGTATATTAAATCTAATAATGTTGCTCCATTATCGGATGATGATGAGATAGGGGCATCTAAGCTACTATGACGATTGTTAAACATTAATGCACTATTTACATCTTCTATACTAAATCCACATTCCTCTGCTACTTCATGTATATCTACCTCTCTTTCTACCTCTTGTTCCAATTTGGAAATCACTTTGTTTACTTTAGATATATTGGAAATTTTATTAAGTGGTAATCTTACTATTCTTCCATTATCTGTAATAGCTTGCATGATAGATTGTCGTATCCACCATACAGCATAAGATATAAATTTAAATCCTTTTGTTTCGTCAAATCTTTGTGCTGCTTTTATTAAACCTATATTCCCTTCTGTAATCAGGTCTTGTAGTGGCAATCCCTGATTTTGATATTGTTTGGCTACAGAAATTACAAATCTTAAATTAGCCCTTACTAGTTTATTTAATGCGTCTCGGTCCCCTTGTTTAATTTTTCTGGCCAATTCAGCTTCTTCATGGTGGGTAATCATTTCTTCTTTGCTTACCTCTTGCATATATCGGTCTAAAGAAGCCTCATCCCTTTTTGTAATTTTGGGTGTAATTTTTAATTGTTTCATAGTATATTTTTTGATAAGTTATACGCAAATACAGTGCCTAGGTTTAAGGGCGATGTGTTAAATGGCATAATTATTTAGCAAACGGTGGATTTATTGAGTGAAGTGTTATTTCTATTGAGTAAACTTAAATATGCTTAATGAACATCAATTAAATACACATAATACTAGGGGGTTAAAGTAAAAATAATTAAAAAATGAGAAATATCAGTATTTTTTTATTGATATTTAGAATTTTAAGCATTATATTTGCCGCCAATTTAAAAAAAATAAAGGATGACTTATCGGATTTTACTTTCGGTTTTTTTACTTCTATCCAGCTTATCTTATGGACAACATACTTCTGAAGAAACTGAAAAAAATTCGCATATTTCTAATGTTAATAATCTCGCAGAAGAAAAAGTAGATATCGCAAAAATAGCATTTGAACATATTTTAGATTCACATTATTGGCATTTTTGGGGCGAAGGACATGAGGCTGTATCTATTCCATTACCTTGTATTATATATTCTAACAAAAGAGGAATAATGTTTTTTTCTGCATCAGTTTTTGGACATGGAGAGCAATCATATAAAGGACTGAAATTAGAGGAGGATATAATAACATCTGAATATCCAGATGAGAAAGTATATGATTTTTCTATTACAAAGAATGTAGTTCAATTGTTTATTGTAGCTCTTGTCTTAATTTCAATATTTTTAATAATAGCTAAAGCTTATAGAATTACAGGGGTAAATTCCGCTCCAAAAGGAATTCAATCTTTATTAGAGCCAGTAATTTTATTTATCAGAGATTTGGCACGGGAAAATATTCCAATTTCGAAAGCAGACAAATATGTTCCATTTTTGTTAACGATTTTCTTTTTAATACTTGTAAATAATCTGTTCGGATTAATTCCAATAAGTGCCAATGTTACAGGTAATATTGCTTTTACATTTACATTAGCCTTCATAGTATTTTTGGTAGTTAATATTAAAGCAAATTCATATTACTGGAAACATATTTTAATGCCTCCCGCGCCTATACTACTATGGCCTATTTTAATTCCAATTGAAATTATTGGAATATTCACTAAGCCTTTCGCTTTAATGATTCGTCTCTTTGCAAATATCACAGCAGGACATATCATTATTATAAGTTTAATAGGATTGATATTTATTTTTAATACCATATGGATATCTCCTATATCCTTGGCATTTGGAGTATTTATTGATATATTAGAAACCTTTGTAGCATTCTTACAAGCATATATTTTTACTTTGCTTACTTCTATTTACATTGGCTCAGCAATTGAAGAACATCATTAATTTAATAAAATAAACCATAAATCATAAACCCTAAAACAAACACTATGACAGGAAGTATCTCTGTAATTGGCGCCGGACTAGCAGTAATTGGTGCTGGAATTGGAATCGGAATGATTGGCGGAAAAGCAATGGACGGTATTGCTCGTCAGCCTGAAGCATTAAATGACATTAGAACTACTATGCTCATTGCAGCGGCCTTAGTTGAAGGTGTTGCATTATTTGGTGTAGTAGTGTCTCTAATCAAGTAAAAAAACATTTACTGATGCTTCTTAATGGTTGATTAAGAAGCATCAGTAAATTTTAAGAAAGCCTAATAACCCAAAAAATATAAATATATGTACTCTTTACTTCTTTTAAGCTCTCTCACTACTCCATCAGTGGGCTTAATTTTTTGGACAACAATTGTATTTTTGATTCTATTATTTATTCTTTCAAAATATGCATGGAAACCTATTCTTTCAGCTATAAAAAGTAGAGAACAGAAGATAGAAACAGCATTACAAGAGGCTGAAAGGGCTAGACAAGAAATCCAGAAACTAAAATCAGATAATGAAAAATTACTTCATCAAGCAAAGCTGGAATATGATAATATCATAAAAGAGGCTAGAGAAACCAAAGATAAAATAATAGCTCAAGCAAAATTAGACGCACAAAAGGAAGCACAGAAGATTCTACACTCTGCACAAGAAAGCATTAATGCCCAAAAGGCTGCTGCTATTGCGGAAATTAAGCAGCAAGTAGCTTCATTATCTATTGAAATAGCATCAAAAATCTTAAAAAAAGAGCTTTCTAACCCAGATGCTCAAAAACAATTGGTTAATCAAATGTTAGAAGAAGTATCTCTAAATTAACTTTATGATCGCTGCAAATAGATATGCTCAAGCAATATTAGATTTATGTGAGGAAAATAAAATCACAGAGGAAGTTTATCATAATGCCCATGACCTATTATCTTTAATAAAATCAAATAGAGAACTGTATAACTTTTTAAAAACACCTTTAATTAAATCAGATAAAAAAGAAAAACTTATTCGTCAGTTATTTGAAAAAAATATAAATCCCATACTTATTCAATTTATTTCTATACTTTGTAAAAGAAGAAGAGAATACATACTACCAGAGATTTTAAATGCAATAATTGTAGAATATAAGCAGAGAAATAATATCATTACAGCTCAACTTATCAGTGCTTTTAAATTTGACGAGGATATACGAAAAAGCATTATTGAAAAAATAAAACAATTAAAAAATTACTCGAAAATAGAATTGCAAGAACAAATAGATGAAGGCATAATAGGTGGATTTATATTAAAAGCAGATAATCAACAAATAGATGCAAGCATAAAAACACAACTTAATCAACTTTATCAAAAATTCATTCAAACTAACATAATAAATTAAGATAATATGATTGAAATTAAACCATCAGAAATCACTAACATCTTAAAAGAACAAATATCAGGGTTAAAAACAGAAACAGAACTTCAAGAAATAGGAACAGTTCTGCAAGTTGGCGATGGTATAGCCAGAATATATGGGTTAAATAATGTACAGGCAGGAGAATTAATAGAATTTGATAATAGTGTACAGGGTATAGCACTTAACCTCGAAGAAGACAATATAGGGGCTGTAATTTTAGGAACTACTGAGGGAATCAAGGAAGGTAGTACTTGTAAAAGAACACACCGTATTGCCTCTATCAAGGTTGGAGAAGGAATGTTAGGAAGAGTAGTAAACACATTAGGAGAACCTATAGATGGTAAAGGTCCGATTAAAGGGGAATTATACGAAATGCCTATTGAAAGAAAAGCACCCGGTGTTATTTATCGTCAACCAGTAAATGAACCACTCCAAACAGGTATTAAAGCTATAGATGCTATGATACCCATTGGAAGAGGACAAAGAGAATTAGTTATCGGAGATAGACAAACAGGTAAAACTTCTATTTGTATAGATACAATTATTAACCAAAAAGAATTTTACGATGCCGGAAAACCTGTTTATTGTATTTATGTAGCTATTGGACAAAAAGGTTCTACAGTTGCACAAATCGTAAGAATTCTTGAAGAATATGGCGCTATGCCATACACCATAGTAGTTGCAGCTAATGCATCAGACCCTGCACCTATGCAATTCTATGCCCCATTTGCAGGTGCAGCTATTGGTGAGTTTTTTAGAGATACAGGAAGACCAGCTTTAATTATTTATGATGATTTGTCTAAGCAAGCTGTAGCATATCGTGAAGTGTCTTTATTACTTCGCCGCCCACCAGGACGTGAAGCATATCCAGGAGATGTATTTTACTTACACTCTCGCTTACTTGAAAGAGCGGCTAAAATTATCGCAGATGATGAAGTAGCAAAACAAATGAACGATCTTCCGGAAAGTATTAAACCACTTGTAAAAGGAGGAGGTTCATTAACAGCTCTTCCAATTATTGAAACACAAGCAGGAGATGTATCTGCATATATTCCAACGAATGTTATTTCTATCACTGATGGACAAATTTTCTTGGAGTCAAATTTATTTAACTCAGGCGTTAGACCCGCTATAAATGTGGGTATTTCTGTATCACGCGTAGGAGGAAACGCTCAGATTAAATCTATGAAAAAAGTGGCTGGAACACTTAAATTAGACCAAGCTCAATATAGAGAATTGGAAGCATTTGCTAAATTTGGTTCTGACCTTGATACTGCTACAAAAAATGTATTGGATAAGGGAGCAAGAAATGTGGAAATATTGAAGCAAGATTTATTTTCACCGATGCCCGTTGAAAAACAAATTGCTATAATTTATGCAGGAACAAAAAATCTTATGAGAAATGTCCCTGTTAATAAAGTAAAAGAATTTGAAAAAGACTACTTAGCAATATTAGATGCACAGCATAAAGATATCTTAGAAAAATTAAAACAAGGAATCATTGATGATTCAATAACAAATATATTGGAAAAAGTTGCTCAACAAGTATCTGAAAAATATAAAGTAAACTAAAACTTTAATTACCTACATCTTGCTTAAATACTCATAATATTAAAATCTATGCCAAACCTGAAGGAAGTACGAAACAGAATTAGTTCTGTTAACACAACTATGCAGATTACGAATGCCATGAAAATGGTAAGCGCCGCAAAGTTGAAAAAAGCACAAGATGCTATTTTACAATTAAGACCGTATGCTAACAAACTTAAATCTATTATTCAAAATGTAAGTAATGGGCTGGATATAACAGAAAACATATATGCTAGAAACATAGAAGAACCCAAAAGCATTTTAATTATTCCAATATCAAGTAATAGAGGACTAGCAGGAGCTTTTAATTCAAGTATCAACAAAAAACTAAATGAAACTATTAATGAACTTTGTTCTAAAAATTCATCTTTGCAAATCTCTATATTACCTATTGGCAAAAAAGCAACTGAATATGTAAGAAAAAGAAAACTAAATACTTTTTCAATAGCAGATACTCATATTGATTTGTTGGAACTATCTGAAAAACCAAAATTTGAAAATGCAGCTGTTATTGCAGACTCTATCACTGAACAATTTATTGATAAAAAATTTGATAAAATTATTTTAATATATAGTCAATTCAAAAATGCTGCGGTGCAAATACCTATTGTTGAAGAATTTTTACCAATCAAAAAGTCAGAAAGTATTTCTAAAAAAACTATTGATTATATTTTTGAACCTGATAGAAATTACATAATTAATGAACTTATTCCACAATCGTTAAGAACACAATTATTTAAAGCATTATTAGACTCTAATGCATCAGAACATGGGGCTCGAATGACAGCAATGCACAAAGCCACTGATAATGCGAAAGAATTAATTAAAACACTTAAAATAGAATACAATAAAGCACGCCAAGCATCCATTACAAAAGAAATATTAGAGATAGTTGCTGGTGCAGAAGCACTAAAAGGATAATCTTTTCACCACAAAAAAATAAAAAATAATAATCAAAAATAATCCCGTAAGATTATGAAATTATCAATGTTTAAGTTTAATTTGCCAAAGGATTTGTTGGCAGAGTACCCCTCAAAAGAGAGAGATGAATCTCGTTTAATGGTGGTTCACAGAGATACAGGTAAAATAGAACACAAAATATTCAAGGACATTTTAAACTATTTTGATGAGGGCGATGTGTTTATCTTAAATGACACAAAAGTTTTTCCTGCAAGATTATATGGAAATAAAGAAAAAACAGGTGCTAAAATAGAAGTATTCCTACTTCGGGAAATCAATGCCGAAATGAAAATATGGGATGTACTCGTAGATCCTGCAAGAAAAATAAGAATAGGTAACAAAATTTACTTTGGTAGCAATGACGAATTGATAGCAGAAGTAATAGATAATACAACCTCTCGTGGTAGAACCTTAAGATTTTTATTTGATGGGCCTTATGAAACTTTTCGTAAGAAATTGTATGATTTAGGAGAGGTACCCCTACCTAAGTATATTAAAAGAAAACCAGAACCACTTGATGTAGAAAGATATCAAACAGTATATGCTAAACATGAAGGAGCTGTGGCAGCTCCTACTGCAGGTTTACATTTTAGTAAAGAACTCTTAAAACGACTTGAAATCAAGGGAGCTCAATTTGCACCAATTACTCTTCATGTGGGATTAGGAACATTCAGACCCGTAGAAGTAGAAGATTTAAGTAAACATAAAATGGAAAGCGAAGAATACATCATTCCTGCAAGTTCCGCTCAAATAATTAATAATGCCCTTGATAGTAAAAAAAGAGTAGTGGCAGTAGGAACAAGTGTTGTTAGAACCATAGAATCTTCGGTATCTACATCAAATAGATTAAACCCAGGTATAGGATGGACAAATAAATTTATTTTTCCTCCATATTATTTTTCGATTCCTAATGCTTTAATAACTAACTTTCATACTCCAGAATCTACACCTCTTATACTCACAGCAGCTTTTGGAGGTTATGAACTTATTATGAAAGCCTATAAAGAAGCTGTAAAAGAAAAGTATCGTTTTTTTACCTATGGTGACTCAATGTTAATAATTTAGAAGGTTGGTAATAACAAAACTTCTTCCATAGATTTATCCTACAAAATGGGTTTAAAAATAAAAAAGCAGTGACTAAAATCACTGCTTTTTTTATGAGAGTTAACAATGTTGTATTATCTCACTATTATTAACTTACCTTGTTTATCTACTACCCCTTCTGAGTTAGATACCTCATAGAAATAAATTCCCGCAGGTAGTGTTTCTACATTCACATAATTATTTAAAGAATTAGTTACTTGAACTCTTAATACTTCATTTCCGATGGCGTTAAATATTCTGAAATATCCTCCGATATTTAGTGCAGAGGTTGTAAATCTTATTACATCACTTGCAGGATTAGGAGCTATGCGGGTATCAACTAAATTTAAAACTGGTGCTTTTACTCCTGTAACGGTAGTTAATGTTAAGTCGTCCATATTTAATGTAGATGTATATCCATCTGAAGCATTTGGTATACTATCAAGAGATGGCCAATAAGAAGACACAGAAATAATCCATAAAGTATCAGGTATGCCAGGGTTGACAACAGCAGCGTTTTGTGTAATGTTTTGAAAACCTGTTGTGTTTGAAGAAAGTAAAATAGAAGCATCCTCAATTAGAGTTTGTGCTGCTCCTGTCCATTTAGTGGTTTGGCAAAACACAACACCTGTATCTACACCAGAAGGTGCTGTAATAGAATATTTAAAAAAACCACCAAATGCTGTTATATTTTGAGTAAATGGAATACCATATATTCCATAATTAGCAGTTGAAGTACCTGCCGACCCTAACCATGCTATACCCTGCAAATCACCAAATGTAGGGTTATTTTGATTTTGAATTTTAATAGAATATGACCCGGAATTTTTTATAGTATCCTGAAAATAAGTTGTGGCCATATTATAAGGAAACCCAAATAATAATACTATGTCACCATAACCACTCCAATTATCGGCTTTACCGCTTGCTTGCCAAGTTTCAAACCCTGCATTGGGTATTGCATAAGGTGTTTGTGCGTTTATTGAATTAGCTGCCAACGCACACGCAGCAATTAATAATGTTTTCTTCATAGTTTTATGATTTTAAAGGTTAATTCGGACGCAAATATAAAGAATATATTTTAAATAAACAACAGATAATTAACTAATTTTGCTCCCATTAATGATTATAGATTAGTATGAAATACACTAAATTAAAGACGAGGGAAGTTAATATTGGTGGTTTAAAACTAGGAGGAATTTATCCCATTAGAGTTCAAAGTATGACTACTGCTGATACTATGGATACTAATGCAGTAGTAAACGAGTGCATTCATCTTATTCATAAAGGTTGTGAACTTATCAGAATAACAGCTCCTAGTATAAAAGAAGCAGAAAATCTAAAAAACATAAAAAAAGCACTAACTCAAAAGGGATATCATATTCCCTTATGTGCGGACATTCATTACACGCCTAATGCAGCCGAGGTAGCAGCCAGAATTGTAGAAAAAGTAAGAATAAATCCTGGAAATTATGCGGACAAAAAAAAATTTGAATATAAAGAATACACAGATGCCGCATACAACGCAGAATTAGAAAGAATAAGAGAAAAGTTTGTTCCACTTATAAAAGTATGTAAAGAATATGGTACAGCCATGAGAATAGGTACCAATCATGGCTCACTAAGCGATAGGATATTAAGTAGATATGGCGATACACCTTTAGGAATGGTAGAAAGTGCTATGGAATTTGTGAGAATATGCGAGGAGGAAAAATACTATAATATTGTTATTTCAATGAAGGCAAGTAATCCTCTCGTTATGATTGAAGCATACCGATTGCTTGTGGATACGATGATAAAACGAAATACTTTATATCCCTTACACCTCGGAGTAACAGAAGCAGGAGATGGAGAAGACGGTAGAATCAAGTCTGCCATAGGAATAGGTGTATTATTAGAAGATGGAATTGGGGATACTGTTCGTGTTTCTCTTACAGAACCACCCGAATTTGAAATTCCTGCCGCCCAAAAATTAGTACATCCATATAATTTATTTCTTGAAAAAAATAAACATAATATCAACGAATGGTTACTTTCCGACCATTCTAAGTGGCACATTAAAAATGAATATCAACAAAATGTTGCTCATGCATCTATCAATATCAAAGACAGTAATACTCCTATTGTAATTCATTCTATTGAAGAAATTACTCAAACACAAAATACCGTCAAAACTTCTCATCTATTTAGTGCCGGATATATCTATAATACTCAATCCGATAAATGGAATATCACAGATTTCGCTGCAGACTATGTATTTATTGGAAATAATCAAATAGATTTTGAACTGCCAGGTAATATAGGTATCATTCAAAACTATGATTCATGGATAACAACTAAACATCAGCAATGTTATCCGCTCATTAATTATTATCATTTATCAAATATTAAAGAATACCATTCTGAACTCAACTTTGTGGAAATAAGTATCAATGAATTCATACAAATAGATATTAAAGAACCAGCTTATTATCCGCTTGTATTTATTCTGCAAATTCCTGATGAATTTTACGGTGCAGGTAGTTTGAGATATACATTAGAAAAATTTTATGAAAAATACTCTTTCCCTGTCGTGCTTAAAATGGTATTGAACACCAATGATGAAGAGGAATTTATTATCCATACTTCTAAAAATATTGGTTATTTAATGACTGTCGGTTATGGTAGTGGAATAATGATTACTAAATCAGAGAATTTTAATACACTCTCTGCTCAAAAATTAAATCAGTTAATGTTTGGTATCTTGCAAGGGTTAAGAAAAAGAATTAGTAAAACAGAATACATTGCTTGTCCATCTTGTGGAAGAACATTGTTTGATTTGCAGGTAACCACTAAGAAGATAAAAGAAAAAACCTCACATCTGAAAGGAGTGAAAATTGGTATTATGGGATGTATTGTTAATGGGCCAGGTGAAATGGCAGATGCAGATTTTGGTTATGTAGGAACAGGACCGGGAAGAATATCTTTGTATAAAGGACATCAAGTAGTGAAGAAAAATATCCCCGAAGAACAAGCAGTAGAAGAACTTATAAACCTTATTAAACAATATGGTATGTACCGGGAAGCATCTGATGAGAAAATAAATACCTGATGATATTTTAAGATGTATAAATTTTGTTTATCTATATGACTCACAGATATAAAACCCTACAAGAAATTAAAAATATATCTAAACATCCTATAATCATCGTGTTAGACAATATTAGAAGTTTAAATAATGTGGGTTCATTCTTTAGGACTGCAGATAGTTTTTTAGTTGAGGAAATATATCTATGTGGTATTACCGGAAAACCACCACATAGAGAAATAGAAAAAACAGCATTAGGCGCCTCTCTCTTTGTAAAATGGCAATACTTTCCTGAGACAAACATTGCCATTCAACACTTAAAAAAATTGAATTATAAAGTATATGCGGTAGAACAATCAGAAAAAAGTATTTATCTTCAAAACTTAAATGTAAATAAGCATGATAAAATTGCAGTAGTATTTGGAAATGAAGTAAGCGGTATTTCAGAAAACATTTTAGATATCTGCGATGGAATAATAGAAATTCCACAAATGGGAATTAAACATTCTTTGAATGTGGCTGTATGTGGTGGAATAGTATGTTGGGAATTATTGAAAAAATTAAACTATCTTTGAACCCTTATCACAATTACATTAAGAATCTAATGGCAGTCAATATCTCTATATGGGCATCAGGTAGCGGAACTAATGCGGAGAACCTTATTCTCAAATTTAAAAATCATCCTTTTATTAAAGTAAAAATGATTGTTACTAACAATCCTCATGCTCAAGTAATCCAAAGAGCAGAAAAACAAAAAAAAACTGTACATATTATTCCTAAAAATATCTTGTATGAAAAAACAGATAGAGTTATAGAATTCTTACATCAAGAAGAAATAGATTTAATAGTTCTTGCAGGTTTCTTACTTAAAATTCCAAATCTCATTGTAAAACAATATCCTTATAGAATTATTAATATACATCCCGCTTTACTCCCGAAATATGGCGGTAAAGGATTTTATGGTGATAATGTGCATAAATCTGTTATAGAAAATAAAGAAAAAGAAAGTGGAATCACTATTCACTATGTAAACGAAGAATATGATGCAGGGGAAATAATTATGCAAGTAAAATGTCCTGTTGATGAAAATGATACAGTACAAACTTTATCTCAAAAAGTACATCAATTAGAATATGAGTATTTTCCAAAAGCATTAGAACAAGTGGCTCAAAAAATTCAGCAACAGAAGATACATCAAACATAAAAAACTATAATATATGCAATTAGAAAAAAACACTTTAGAAAAATTAGAACTTTTATTTGAAAAATATGCATTAAGCGGGCAAGACATTAATAGTTATTTAGATGGCTTGATGATTTCTAATTATTTACCTTATTGGGATTATATATCGCTAGACACTTTACTTACTTTACAAAAATCAAGGACTGATTTTCCAGATGAAATTATTTTTATTGTTTACCATCAAATAACCGAATTGTATTTTAAACTTTGTTTACATGAATATAATCAAATCGCCCATAATGGAAGAAATGTTTTACCTAATGGGCAAGACTTAGGATGGAACAAAGAATTAAAATTAGATTTTTTTATAGAAAGAGTAACTCGTATTAATAGATACTTTGAAGCACTTACAAAATCCTTTGAAATAATGATTAATGGAATGGAGAAAGAACAATTTTTAAGATTCAGAATGGCTCTATTACCTGCTAGCGGATTTCAGAGTGTTCAATATAGACTTATAGAGATAGCATCTACACCACTTATTAATTTAACCGATAAAGAATATCGTCAGGAATTACTTGATAAAAATGCAAGTATTGAAGAAATGTATGAATATATTTATTGGAAAAAAGGAGCTACTGAAATAAATACAGGTAAAAAAACATATACTCTTATTCAGTTTGAAAAAAAATATCAAGAAAAACTTATAGAATGGGCAAAATACTATGCAGATAAAAACTTGTGGATGAAATATCTTTCTTTGTCAAAGGAAAATCAAAATAATCCAAAATTGATTCATACACTGAAAGAATTAGACCTGAATGTCAATGTAAGATGGCCATTAGTGCATTATAAGAGCGCTGTGAGATACCTTCAACAAGATAAACAAGATGTGGCAGCTACAGGAGGTACCAATTGGCAAAAATACCTTCCACCAAGATTTCAAAAAAGAATCTTTTTCCCTGACTTGTGGATGAAAAATGAAATTGAAAACTGGGGAACATTCACAGAAATTTCTTAAACTTTAGTGTTTTGTAATTACTAATAATAATTTGATAAATTCAAAACAAAAATAAGCTTGTGCTGTAAATTTATTGTTTTTAATCAAAATTGCCCTATATTTGCCCCCCTAAAATTTTAAACTTATGAGTGAAAATGTGATTTTTATTGTACCTATTCTTGGATTGATTGGATTAGCAGTGATGCTGATTAAATACTTATGGGTAACTAAACAAAATTCAGGTGATGAAAAAATGCAACAATTAGCAGAATACATAGCCCGTGGAGCCATGGCTTTTTTAAAAGCTGAGTGGAGAATTTTAGCTTATTTCGTAATAATTGTTGCTATCTTATTAGCTTATGGTGGTACTATTCATGAAGTAAATGGAATTAAAATACATTCCCATTGGCTTATTGCTATTTCGTTTATTATTGGTGCTGTATTTTCTGCATTTGCAGGATATATTGGTATGAATATTGCCACTAAATCCAATGTAAGAACAGCACAAGCAGCAAAGACATCGTTAGCAAAAGCATTATCAGTATCGTTTACTGGTGGCTCAGTAATGGGGCTTGGTGTTGCTGGATTAGCTGTATTTGGATTAGGTTCTTTATTCGTAGTATTCTACTACTTATTTGCTAAAGGAACCCCAGTTACAGGAGATGAAATGAAAAGAACTATAGAAGTGCTCACAGGTTTCTCCTTAGGTGCTGAGTCTATTGCTCTCTTTGCCCGTGTTGGAGGCGGTATTTATACCAAAGCAGCTGATGTAGGTGCTGATCTTGTTGGAAAAGTTGAAGCAGGAATTCCAGAAGACGATATCAGAAACCCTGCAACTATTGCTGATAATGTAGGAGATAATGTTGGCGATGTTGCAGGAATGGGAGCAGATTTATTCGGCTCTTATGTAGCAACTATTCTTGCAACAATGGTACTCGGTCAAGAAATTGACTCAAAAGATAATTTTGGTGGATTGTCACCTATTTTACTCCCAATGGTCATTGCAGGAATCGGGCTTATTTTTTCTATTATAGGAACTTTTTTCGTGAAAATTAAAAACGAAGAAGGCTCTGTACAAAAAGCGCTAAATCTTGGTAATTGGTCTTCTATCATATTAACTATCATTGCTTCAAAATTCCTTATTTCATGGTTATTACCTGAGCAAATGGAGCTACGTGGTTTTATTTTTACTGCGAACGATGTTTACATATCCATCGTAATTGGTTTAATAGTTGGTGGTATTATGAGTTGGGTTACTGAATATTATACTTCCATGGGAAAAAGACCTGTATTATCTATTGTACAAAAATCAGGTACGGGACACGCTACTAACATTATCGGTGGTTTATCTGTAGGAATGGAGTCTACGGCTATACCTGCTGTTGTACTTGCAGCAGGTATTATTTTATCTTACAATTTTGCAGGACTATATGGTGTTGCAATAGCCGCTGCTGGTATGATGGCTACTACTGCCATGCAACTTTCCATTGATGCCTTTGGACCTATTGCTGATAATGCAGGAGGTATAGCTGAAATGAGTCAATTACCACCTGAGGTAAGAAAAAGAACAGATATTTTAGATGCTGTAGGAAATACTACTGCCGCTACTGGAAAAGGCTTTGCCATTGCTTCAGCAGCATTGACATCGCTTGCATTATTTGCCGCTTTTGTAGGGGTAGCAGGAATAGATGCTATTAATATCTACAATGCAAATGTATTAGGTGGATTATTAGTAGGAGCAATGATACCATATCTTTTCTCCTCTTTAGCTATCTCCGCAGTAGGACGAGCAGCTATGGATATGGTTAATGAAGTAAGAAGGCAATTTAGAGAAATACCTGGCATTATGGAATATAAAGCAAAGCCCGAATATGAAAAATGTGTAAAAATTTCTACAGATGCCTCCATCAGAGAAATGATTGCCCCCGGCGCTTTAGCTGTCATTATTCCCGTTATAGTAGGTTTTATATTTGGACCAGAAGTACTAGGTGGATTGTTAGCAGGTGTTACAGTATCAGGGGTGCTTATTGGTATCTTTCAGAATAATGCCGGTGGAGCATGGGATAATGCAAAAAAATCCTTTGAAAAAGGCGTAGTGATTAATGGCGAAACTTTCTATAAAAAATCAGAACCACATAAGGCTTCTGTAACAGGAGATACTGTAGGTGATCCATTCAAAGATACATCTGGACCCTCTATGAATATCTTGATTAAGTTAATGAGTATTGTGTCTCTTATTATTGCTCCCTATATTGCTATAAAAAGCACTCATTCTAAAATTGAAGATGAAAAATTACAATTGGCAGAACAATCTAAATCTCAAAAATCCTTACCAATAGAGGAAATAACAGGAAAATATAATATAGATGCTGCCCATACCTCTGTAAAATTCTCTGTAAAACATATCGTAGCAAAGACAAACGGAATAATAGGTGTGGACAGTGGTTATATCGATTTGAACGCTGATACGAAAGCTATAATTGCTCTCAATCCTGCCTCTATCAATACTCAAAATTCAATAAGAGATGAGCATCTTAGAAATAAAGAAGAGTTATTGAATGTACCTAAATACAAATCTATTTTATTTACTCTTAGTAAAATCGAGAAAGATACAACAGAAAATTCCAAATATGGATATTTAGGTAAAGGCACTTTAACTATCAAAGATGCCATTAAAGATATAGATATTCAATTCAATATCTCTAGTAAGGATACAGTAGAAATGGAAGGAAAAAAGTTGGTAATAATTGGTTTTGAAGGGCAAACAAAAATTAATAGACTTGGATTTAACATAGGCCCTAATATACCCATTGGAGAAATAGTTGATATTGAATTCTCGGGAGAAGCTTATCAACCATTACAATAGTGAAAAATATTACTGGTATTCAATAAAAATATGGTTTTTTAGTTTCATCCTGACAAATACAATTTATCTGAGATTTATCTCGTTAAAATGAACAATAAAACAAATTGATTGAAAGTATGATTAGGTTTAACGGATATTTATTTATCAGTTTAACTCAGAACAATGTTTAATTTATGGAACTTAAAGAAAAATTTTTAATTGAAGATTTCATACAAGTGCTAAAGAAAGCTAAAGGAAATGAAATTCCTTTATGGGGAAAGCTTTCATTTCAAGGCATGATAGAACACATGACAGAATCTATCGGCATAGGCTGGGGGCGGGTAAAATATCCTCTTTATACACCTGTTGAAAATCTACCAAAAATGAAGGCATTTTTAATGAGCGATAAACCATTCAGAGAAAATACACCTAACCCATATATGAGCAATGACCCACAGCCTCTTAGAAATAAAACCCTTGAAGAAGCTATAAAAGAATTAGAACAAGAAATTCATAACTTTATTCAATTTCACCATCAAAATCCTGGTATTATAGTTCAAAATCCTTTCTTTGGTGATTTGAATTATGAAGAATGGTTGCAATTACTCAATAAACATGCTAAACATCATTTAAAGCAGTTTGGATTGATAAGTTATTGACAGAGCATAATGAAAAAAAATAAAAATTTTGATAATATTGTTTATGGTATAAGAGCTGTGGAAGAATTACTAAATGATTCCTCTAAAATAAACAGTATTGAAAAAATTCTAGTGGATGAAAAAAAATATCGTACACTTAATTATCTTTTAGATGTAGCAAGAAGGCACAAAGTATCTGTGCAATATGTTCCTGAAGTAAAAATAAATAAATTAGTACGAGAAAAGAATCATCAAGGTATTTTGGCGTATGTAGTTGAAATTCAGTACTACTCAATAAAAAATTTAATAGAACATAACGATAAAGTGAATCTTATCTTATTTTTAGATAGGATTACAGATGTTAGAAATTTTGGGGCTATTTCACGAAGTGCTTATGCAATGGGGGTTAATGCCATACTAGTACCATATAAGAACTCTGCTTCTATTAATTCTGATGCCATAAAAACATCGTCAGGTGCATTGCTTAAATTACCGGTGTGTAAAGAACAAAATATCGCAGATACATTAAAATACCTGAAAGAAAAAAAATTTCAGATAGTAGCTTGCCATGAAAAAACAAGTCGCCTTATCGAAGAAATTGATTTTACTAAACCAACGGTCATTATTCTTGGGTCAGAGCACAATGGTATATCTAAAGAATACCTAAACTTATCTGATACTGAAGCAAAAATACCAATGATACAACCTTTCAATTCATTGAATGTTTCAGTATCTGCGGGAATTGTACTTTATGAAGCACTAAAACAAAAAAGAGCACAAGATTTTTTATAGAGAATAGTAAAAATCAAAAACTTAAGTTCGTAATTTTAACTGTGGTTCAATTCGTCGGGCTGACTGGACTTGAACCAGCGACCTCTCCCACCCCAAAGGAGTGCGCTACCAACTGCGCCACAGCCCGAAAAAATTACTCTTCTAAAAATGGAGGTACAAATATATGGAATAATCATATTATTTTCCAAGTATAAACTCCTTACGAAAAAATAATATGACATACTCAGTAAGTATTTTCAATTATATTGTCGATTCTCTATATTACCACTCATTAAAAATCAAAACCTGCTTTCCATGATTATTAACATATTTTTTTCTATGCTACATTATACATGCAGTTTTTTTTGCCAAACCAAAACAATTAGATTCCATACTCGTTCAACTCAAAAATGTAAATGAAGACATTAATAAAATAAACCTTCTTTTATAAATAAACAACATCTGGTAAAACATCAACTCAGCATAGCTATCTATTTTTTACAATCAATTCAAAAATTTAGTAGAAAACTATATACGATTAAAGCACAAGAAACATCTGAAGT
>FWPU01002806.1_pt1 | contig 46397 bp, 43 predicted proteins | sample 2228361 | NCBI WGS metagenome assembly FWPU01 (sample SAMEA103939777, study PRJEB20133) | metagenome
CGCATACTCTCAGTGCCAGAGCCATTGACATTGCTGGCAATCAGACAACCTCAGCAAATATAAACATTACTGTTGACAATTCCGCGCCTACTACATCTATTACAGCACCATCATCTAATGCCTATGTCAGGGGAACAACTGTGTCTGTCACTGCGAATGCATCTGATGTGGGAAGCAGTATAACAGAGGTTGCATTTTATTGTGATGGAAGCACCCAAATTGGCACTGATTCAACAGCACCTTATGAAGTTACATGGGACACAACAACCACTTGCAGCACTGATGGTCCACATTCATTGACCAGCGTGGCAACGGATTCTGCTGGCAACACAACAACATCCGTAGTAGTGCCTGTTACTGTTGACAATACAAATCCCAGTGTTGGAATCACAACGCCATCTAATGGTTCTTATGTAAGGGGGACTACTGTTACTGTATCAGCAAGTGCAGGTGATAACATTGGTGTTGCATCAGTTCAATTCTTCTGCGATGGGGCAACATCCCTTGGCACTGACACAACTGCACCATACAGCGTCTCATGGGATACAACTACTACCTGCAGCACAAATGCTGCTCATATACTCACAGCGGTAGCAACTGACCTTGCTGGCAACCAGACCACATCTGCAAACGTTGGTGTTGCTGTTGACAATCAAGCACCCATAGGCGTTGCGGTTACATCGCCTGCTAATGGCTCTTATGTCAGGCAATCCATCACAGTAACTGCTTCTGCTTCGGATAATAACTCTGTATCGCTTGTGGAATTTTTGGTTGATGGTGGTGTATTTGCCTCTGATTCCTCAAGTCCATACAGTGTGCAATTAGATACAACTACTTTATCAGACGGAGCGCATACTCTCAGTGCCAGAGCCATTGACATTGCTGGCAATCAGACAACCTCAGCAAATATAAACATTACTGTTGACAATTCCGCGCCTACCATAAGCATCAATTCACCCATCTGCGGGAACAATGTGTGTAACGCAACAGAAGCACCCGGTGGATTTGTTGCAACAGCAATAACAGTTACCACAAATGCTGAAAATGGGCAGACAGTGACACTTTTCTCCAATGGCAATCCTATTGGCACCGGAACGGTTTCTGGAGGAAGCGCAACAATTACTCAGACCATGGCCCTTACAGAAGGAAGCAATAATCTCGTTGCAGGCGTTACTGACCTTGCAGGAAATTCAAACACATCTGCATCAGTTAATGTCACACTTGATACAACAGTGAACATTGCAATCGTATTCCCATCAAACAACCAATGGATGAACAACACATGGGATTATGACACTGGGACACCAGGACTGCAGTTAGATGTTACGGTCACCACTGATGCTGAAACCGGACAGACAGTCACTGTATATGGCGGCGATGTAAATGTAACCGGCCCAGTGAGCAATGGTTCAGCAATCATCAGGGTTACATTCAGCACAGAAGGCACAAAAAACCTGACTGCAGATGTTTACGACTCTGCAGGTAACTATGCTACAACTGGAATCGTTACTGTTTATTATGACACAACTGCACCAACAGTTACCATAACCTTGCCTGTTGCAAACCAACTTTTCAAATCAACATGCCCGGGCGGAACAGGAACCCTGTGCCAGCCAGATAACGATCCTGCAACTCCACTCTTTCAGACCACTGTAACCATTGTGGTTGCTGACAATATGGCAACTCAGGCACAGATGGCAGGAACAACTGTAAACATTTATTCAAATGGCAATCTTGTCGGAAGCGGACCCCTTGTAGCGCTTGGACCTACTACAATTCCCGTGTCCCTGCGCGACGGAGGCAATGCCCTGACTGCTACACTTTCTGACCTTGCGAACAACACAGGCACATCATCCGCAGTAAAGACATACGTGTTTGTAGGGACCCCAGGCACAATCACTGGATGGGTCTATAACCCCTGCGATGGTAGCTGGATTTCGGGTGCCACTGTGGAATTATCACAAAATCCCCAGTATGACCTGGTCTTATCAAGTGCAATAACAGATGTAGGGGGAGTATTCACCCTTCAGAATGTGCCTCCAGGTGAATATGAAAACATCAGGGCATGCCTTGACAGGGACGGCAATGGCATGTGTGAAATAAAGAATGGCTTTGGTCCTGATGGAGAGCCAGGCATTGCAGGTGTGGATGACGATGGAATAAACGGTGTTGACAACTGCGGTGAATACCAGAATCCGCCTCTTGGTGATGATACTTTGGTTGACTTTATCGGCTACTATAACTTCTCATCAGGCAATGGACCTATTCAGGTAAGACCAGGTGCTGGAGTAAGTACAAATACTTTCTTTCCTGCATGGATTGGAAACCGGCTATCTGGTCCTCCTGGGTTATGCACCATTACCGGCCAAATCAGCGATACTGACACCTCCTGGACTGGCGTGAATACCATTGTGGGAACCCTTGACCTCATGCTATTTGGTGAGGACTTTTCACCTGTTAATGTCCGAACATGGACCTCTGTGCCTGCGAGCACCACACCACAGCCATTCACGCTCTATGAACAACCCTTTGCACCATCTGATGCCTGGCCAATGGGTGGCCCGTTCCTGCTCTGGGCAGGCAAGGACCTGAATGGAAATGGAAGGCCTGATTTGAACAGTGAGCCATTTATTGTCTTTATATCATCAATTGCCTCGTGTGGAAGCTCTGGTCTGAATTTTACTCTACAACCAAGGGCACAGATTCAGGGGAGTTTAACTGACTACACTCCTGGATGGGTAGTAAATGCCTCTCCGGCTGAGATGTTTTTTGGTGGTGGCCCAGGACCAGGAACAAATATGACTGTATCTTCCAGTGATGTAAATCCTGATGGAACATACTCACTTACTGTGTTTGGCAATAACACTTACATTGTTATGGCAACGAAGGACAGGAATGGGTTTTATCTTAACCAGGACAATGAACTTAGTGTATTTGCCAGCATATTCCCTATAAGCGTTGAAACTGGAACCATTGGCGGGGTTAACATAACCCTGCCCCCTGTGAGAACCATATCTGGCACTGTATCCGGAACAGGCATAAGCAACTGGGCAGTAAATGCAGGAGCATACAATCAATCAATGCGGGGCTGGATTGAACCAACAAGTAACTATTACCTTCTTGAGGTTCTACCAGACCAGTACTGGCTCAATGTGTTCAATGACAGGAATGCAAACCTTGATTTTGACCCAAGGGAGGGTGGGCAGGACTATGGCTCCAAGGTGGATGTTGGAACCTCCAGTGCATCAGGAATAAACATTGCTGTCACGCCTGATATTATATTGCGAAATGTCTTCATTGATGACCCGGCTCCCGGAGGTGATGGGGACCGGCTTGCAGAGCCAGGCCAAACAGTGGGCATAAATGTCCAGTTCCGCAACTACAGGGCAAATGCGACAAATGTGAATGCAACATTATCCTGCGTTACAAATTGTGCAGGAATCACAATAAATGCGCCAAACCCATTAACCTATGCAAACATCAATTTTGATGTCCTGACCGCACCATTAGCATATTCAGTCAGCATAGGAATCGGAGTTCTTCCCTGGACAAGGGTTACATTCGGAATTAATCTGACAGCGGACGGTGGTTATACAAACTACCAGGAATTCAGCATCACAGTCAGCGCGGGACACAGGGATGGAACGCCTCCAGGACTGCCCGCATCAGGAGCATCTGTTGCAACAGACACGAACCCTAATGATGTTGCAATTGCAGTTCTTGGTCCGCTCAATCAGAGGGCTTATATTGCAAATTATGGGAGTTCAAGCGTAACAGTAATAAATGCCCTGACCGATTCAGTGATAACTACAATAGGCGCACCAGACATTACTGGCTGTCCAAGCACTGTTGCAACCTCCACTGACGGCACCAGGGCTTATGTGGGTAATAACTGCAATGGAAATGTGGCTGTAATAGATACTAATACGAACACAGTAATTGATACCTACGATGTTGGCTCAAATGCCTATGGAGTTGCTGTCTCTCCGGATGGCACAGAACTCTGGGTGACAAATAGTTGGGAGTATCAGGTGAATATAATCAATACATCCACTGGTTCAATTGAGGACACCATTATGCTCGCTGGTAACCCAAGGGAGATTGTATTCTCGCCTGATGGAGAGCAGGTCTTTATTCTAAACATACAGAGGGTTACTGTAATAAATGCGAGGAATAGAGAAATTCAGGGTAATATGCCTGCCTTTATATCTGGCTGGGGAGAGATTGGGATTGACCCCTACAGTTTGTATCTCTATGCTTTTGACTGGAGTGGCTGGATGGTCCAGGTGGACATTGATACATACAGTTTCACAGTAACGGACTTTACCGCGTCCGGGCTTGACCAATATGCCTCCCTTGCAATTACGCCTGACGGTGCACTGCTTTATGCTGCAGAGGATGGTGGCGACAACAATGTTTATGTTATTGACATTCCAACAAGTACGCTCGTTGGGAGTTTTGGCTCTGGTACTGGAGGCAACCGGAACTCTGCCATTGCATTCACACAGGCAGGGAACAAGTGCTGGGTTACGAATTACAATGATAACACCGCAACACCAGCACAATAATGGGGTGATTTATGATGATTGAAAGAATAAAAAGATTAATCCCTCCATACCCTCATTTATTAAAGGGGGGTGCTCGTAAGCGGATAGATCTGGGGTTAAGGAGCAAATTTATCCCCCTTGCCCCCCTTATCAAGGGGGGAACAAAAGGGGGGATTCGGGCGATTCACGGAATCGCCTCTACAGGGCTGGGTTACCCAGCCCCTACATCGGGCAGACACAGGGGTCTGCCCCTACTCACCACCTTACTTCTCACCATTTCGCTTCTCACCATCTCTCCCCTCCATGCCCAGCAATCACAATATCCAATTCGTCTGACTGTACCTGCAAAGCGGTATATCATTATTGAGGAGGGTAAACGGACATCCTATTATGAAATAACATATGATCAGCCAATTATGGTGGAGATGAAGGGCCCAATGAATGTTGTAATTGAGATGCGACTGAACCTTGATGCCTATTCACCAATAATTCCTGATCTTGTGGAATTGATTGTTGAAAGAGATGAGGAGACCTACGATGTTTACAGGATCACGCCAAAGAGCGTCTCTGATGAGAGATATGAAGGGATTCAGGACATAATTCCATCAACAAAAACAACTGTCCGGATTGATGTGCCACCTGGCACACATTCTTATGTCTTCTCAATTTCAGCAAGTGCAACTCTCGGAGCAACCCTGAGGTTCACTATACCCAGGATAACTGTTACAAAGAAAACGGAGCCAGAAAAGAAGCCAGAGGTGAAAGCAGAAAAGCCACAACCAAAACAAGAGCCCCCACTAAAAAAAGAGAAAAAGGGTGCTCCTAAATCCATTGCTGTCCACCCCTTTTTGAGTGCCGGAATGACCGCGGAAACATATTCAACCCTTGGCTTTTTTGTTCGTGGTGGTGCGGGACTTGATACAATCATTTCAGAGCCAATGGGTATTAATTTTACAATTGCTGGCGCATATTATCCAACAAAATACTTCTCTTATGACGAAAATTTATACGAACTAAAAAATCCATCTGTCACTGAAATAAGGGCAGATGTTACCCCACTCTTAACTATAACTGCTTATGGCAAAAAACTCACCAGGAGTTATATTGAACCAGCAATCGGCGCAAGGGTGCTCTATTTCAGCGCAGGCGATTTTACCAAAATGTTTATCGGACCAGCAGGAGGCATAAGATTCGGCATCCCCCTGTTTAATACTCTGTCAATCCAGGCACAACTTGCAGGCGCCTATGGTCTGATTGATAGTAAGGATAACGAGGCAATAACGGGAAATCCAAAGATTGACGCCTTTGTAAACTTAGGGATGAGGATTCCGCTTAACCATTCCTACAACTTAAGGGTTGGTTTTGATGGAGAATTTCTTGGTTATCCAAAAACTACAATTGTCCAGGGGAGCACAACAACAACCCTGAAAGATAACATCAGGATATATAGTGGAGCATTTGTAGGGATGGAATTCTGATATATATTGCAAATTGCAAAATTATGTGAAGGTGGCATCCCTCATTTAAGAGCAACCCAGATCTTCACACCCATTCACCAAATTGCCCTCACTTTTATTTTACCTCCCCTCCACTTTTTTAATCTCCCCTTCCTTGATGGGAGGGGATAAAGGGGAGGGTGAAGAGGTCTATAGAATGACCTTTTTACCTTTTGCTTCTCATTGGATCCATATTGGCAGCTTACGCAAATGACTTTAGTCTGAAGAGTTTAAGGTTATCACTGGAAACAAAAATCATTCATAAACTCTGGATGCTTATTAATTTTGATATCACTCTATTAAAGTATATTTTTTCAGTATCTCCTGTTTCGCCTTTCCAATACCCTTCACCTTCAGGAGGTCCTGAAAATCCTTAAATCCTCCAGATGCATTCCTCTCCTGGATAATCCTTTTTGCAAGTTCCTTCCCGATACCTGGAATCAGGGCAAGTTCATCCTCTGATACCTCATTGAGAGGCATCTTAATCCCGAGGCTATACAATTTGTAGGCATCCATTCTGCCTCTGTGAAGAAAACCTGAGGAGTCCATCCATATCCTGTCTCCGCTCTCAACCCTTTCATCCATGATTTCTCCGTTGATGGGCTCCATCCTGCAATTGACTGAATTAAAAATCTCCCTTATTTTACTGCCTGCTGGGACAATAAGTACCTTTGCTTCCTTGAGACAGAGTGAAAATTCTACGAATACACTGTTCCCCTCTGCCCTGGTTTGTTCAGGAGATTTAAATCTGATATAATAAAAGATTGAAATAAGAAGAAAACAAAAAAGCAAAAGGAATAATAGACGACTTTGTAGAAACATTATCCCATGCGCGCCCCTCTTTCTTCATCCTTGAGCAGTTTGTATTCAATGCTGTCCACAAGGGCGATCCATGACGCCTCAATTATATTCTCGGAAACACCTACAGTTCCCCATTCCTCCTTCCCATCCCCGGATTCAATAAGCACCCGGACAGACGCAGCAGTTCCCTTCTGTGCAGTCAGGACTCTCACCTTATAGTCAAGAAGTTTTACATTGGAAAGGGATGGATAAAATTTCTCCAGCGCCTTCCTCAATGCGTTGTCAAGAGCATTCACAGGACCATTACCGACTGCTGCGGTATGCTCAATCTTACCGCCCACCTCAACCATGATTGTTGCCTCTGCAAAGGGCTTCTGCCCCTCACGGTGTTTCTCGTCAATAACCCTGAACCCCTTTAGTGTGAAGAACTTTTTATGCTTATTTAATGCCTTCTTCACGAGAATTTCAAAGGAAGCATCTGCGCCTTCGTAGTGATACCCAAATTGCTCCATAAGTTTAACTATCCGTAAGAGTTTCTTTGAGACCTCTTCAAGTTCCTTGCCTTTTAATCCAAACCTCTGGAGTTTACTTATAATATTGCTCCTCCCCGCCTGTTCTGAAACTATTATTTTCCTCTGATTTCCCACAAGGGCTGGGTCAATATGCTCGTAAGTCCTTGGATTTTTTGCAATCCCGCTTACATGCAATCCTCCCTTATGGGCAAAGGCGCTATCCCCTACATAGGGTTGGTGTTTATACGGCGGAAGATTTGCAATTTCGCTTACAAAAGCTGATACCTCGCGAAGATTTTTTAGATTATTATCATCAATTGATTTAACATTGAGTTTGAACCTCAGGTCAGGAATGATGGTACAGAGGTTGGCATTTCCGCACCGCTCCCCTATCCCATTGATTGTCCCCTGAACATGCGTTACTCCTGCAAGCACTGCTGAAAGGGAATTTGCCACTGCTGTCTCAGAATCATTGTGACAGTGAATTCCGAGTTGAACTTTTGTATGTTTCTTAACCTCTGACACAATCTCCTGAATCTCCCAGGGCAATGAACCGCCGTTGGTGTCACAAAGCACAAGGCAATCAGCACCGGCTTCCACTGCTGATTCAAGAATTCTTAAAGTATATTTACTGTTATCTTTGTATCCATCAAAAAAGTGTTCCGCATCAAAGAAAACCTTATCCACATGTTTCTTGAGAAAGTATATGGAATCGTAAATCATATCAATATTTTCTTCCGGTGAGACTCTCAGTGCCTCTTTTACATGAAGGAGCCATGCTTTACCAACAATAGTTATAACATCACAGCCAGCAGATAGAAGTTTTTTTAAGCCCACATCCTTTTCCGCTCTGATACCAGGTTTTCTTGTAGAACCAAAGACCGTGAGTCTCGTATTCAGGAGATGAACCTTCTTTGCCTTCTTAAAAAATTCGTCGTCCTTTGGAATTGCGCCTGGCCACCCGCCCTCAACATAATGAACACCAAACTCGTCCAGTTTTTTTAAAATCCTCAGTTTATCCTCAACAGAAAAGGAAATCTCCTCTGTCTGAGAACCATCTCTCAAAGTTGTATCATATATTTCAACAAAAGATGGAGTTGCCATTAATTCTTTTTCCTCGGCTTATTCAGTCCGAATGCCTCGTGAAGAACCCGGACAGCAAGTTCTGTGTATTTTGATTTTATGACGCAGGAAATCTTAATTTCCGATGTTGAAATCATCTCAATGTTAATGCCCTCTGCCGCAAGGGTCTGGAACATCTTTGTTGCAACACCTGCATGGCTTCTCATTCCAAGCCCCACTATTGAGACCTTGGCAATATCAGCATCTGAATTCACCCCACTCGCATTGATCTCCTTTGCAACCTTGGAAATTATCTGAAGCGCCCTTTTGAGGTCCGTCTTCTCCACAGTAAATGTCATGTCCGTATTTCCTTCAGAACTCACATTCTGAACAATCATGTCAACATTAATATTAGCATCTGAGAGTGGTGTGAAGAGTTTTGCTGCTATTCCAGGTTTGTCCGGAACCTTCAAAACCGTGATTTTTGCCTGGTTTTTGTCATAGGTGACCGCAGAAACACTTACTGCTTCCATGTCTTTATCCTCCTTTGTAACAAGCGTGCCCTCAGCATCTGAAAAACTTGAACGGACAACAAGAGGGACATTATACCGCATCGCAAATTCCACAGACCTCAACTGCAAAACCTTCGCCCCCAAACTCGCCATTTCCAGCATCTCCTCATGGGAAATTCTATCTAACTTCTGTGCATCCGGGCAGATGTTCGGGTCTGTAGTATATACGCCATCCACATCTGTATAAATCTCACAGAGGTCTGCTTTGAGGGCAGCTGCTAAAGCAACTGCAGTGGTATCAGAACCACCCCTGCCCAGTGTTGTTATCCTCTTATCCCTGGTAATACCCTGAAAGCCGGCGACAATCACTATCTTTTTTTCCTTTAACTCTTTCTTAATTGAGTCGGTCTTGATTTCAAGGATTCGTGCCTTTGAATATGCATTGTCCGTAATTATTGGAACCTGAAAGCCACAGAAGGACCTCGCCTTATAGCCCATGCAATTTAAGGCAATTGCAAGAAGCCCTATTGTAACCTGTTCGCCCGTTGAAATCACAACATCGTATTCGTCCAGTGCAGGCAAATCATGAATGTGATTTACAAGTGCAATAAGCCTGTTTGTTTCTCCGCTCATTGCCGAAACGACTACAACGACATCGTTCCCCGCATCGTATGTCTTCGCTATTCTTTTTGCAACATTCTTAATTCTCTCTATGGACCCTACGGAAGTGCCGCCGAATTTCTGAACAATCAACACGTCAATTCACTCCTGCTCTCTATTGTTATTAACCGCTCATTTTTATTTATGTACTTAATGTTTATCCATTTTGTCCGTTCAGGAAATATCTCCTTAAATTTTTCCCCCCATTCAATAACGGTAATCCCATCTCCATTCATAAACTCATAAAATCCTATGACATCTAATTCAGATGTATTTACCAATCTATAAAAGTCAAAATGGAAAAGTGTATTTTTCCCTTTATAAATATTCAGAAGAACAAATGTGGGACTGTTAACATTTTTCCACTCAATGACATTTAATCCCTTAGCAATACCCTTTGTAAAAACTGTCTTTCCTGAACCAAGTTCCCCTGACAGGACAACTACATCACCAGGTTTCAAGCCCGCAGCAAATCGCTCTCCCTCTTCTATCGTCCTTTTCATAGAAGTGCTCTTTATTTTTAGTTTAGTCATTCAGATGAAAAAATCAAATAAAATCTTTAAAAAATTTCCTCCATAACAGCGGTATTCTATCAGCAACTTCACATGCTTTATACCCGAAGGGACCGTATTCTCTTGCAAGTTCATCACTTGCCATACCATGAACAAAGGCACCAAGCCGTGCTGAATCGTATGGCTCAATGCCCTGGGCAAGAAGCGAACCAATTATGCCAGTCAGAACATCACCCATCCCTCCAGTAGCCATGCCGGGATTGCCTGTCTGGTTTATTGTCCAGCGTCCGTTCCTGTCTGCTATAACTGAGAGCGCTCCCTTCAACAACACTATACATCTGGATTCCTTCGCAAAATCAACTGCGGTCTTAATTCTATCCTTCTGTATCCCCTCAATCCCCTTTCCACTCAGGCGAGCCATCTCACCAGGATGGGGTGTAAGAACGACCGGGATTTTTAATTTTTTTAATCTTTCCGGAAAACTGGCAATACAGTTAAGTCCATCAGCATCAATTACAAGGGGAACGCTTATAATCTCCAGCAATTTTTTGACAAATGTTATTGTATCTTTATGAGTGCCAATGCCCGGACCAAGAGCAACTGCATCCTTATCCTCAAGTGCCTTTTCTATATCCTTCAGTGATGCCTCAATAAAAATACCAGTTCCATTATCCAGAACAGGAATGGTCATCGCCTCAGTCGTCTTCATCTCAAAAATCGGGTTGAGTGACTCTGGCACTGCAAGGGTAACAAGACCAGCACCTGTTCTCAAAGCGCCCTCTGATGCAAGAACCGCAGCACCTGTTTTACCAGGGGAACCAGCAATGAGCAGAAGATGACCAAAGTCCCCCTTATGAGAGTTCCATCGCCTTCGCTTTAATATCTTTCTTACATCACCTAATGTAAATAACTCGCCATCTGCCTTCTCTTTCTCAACAAGTTGCACTGGAATTCCTATATCAACTACTTCAACGATTCCGGTATATTCTCTTGCATTCCCCAGAAACAGTCCTAATTTCGGCAATCCAAATGTCGCTGTCACCTCTGCTCTGACTGCAACTCCCATAACCTCGCCAGTATCAGGATTTAAACCAGAGGGAACATCTATTGCAATAACCTTTCTTCCTGATTCATTGATTGCGGAGAGGACGGTTTTAGAAAATCCTTTAACGCTTCCACGGAAGCCCGTCCCAAAAACTGCATCAACAATACATCCTGATTTTCTGAATCTATCTCGCAATTCACTAAGAGTGAATGAATCTTTAAGTTTTTCAATCTTAACATGGTTCTTAATCTTATTATAATTTTCAAGGGCATCACCCTTTAGTGAATCCGGCTCAACAAGGAGAAAAACCTCTGTCTTCAGTCCCTCTTCGTAAGCGTAGCGCGCCACCACGAAGCCATCCCCACCATTGTTACCTCCACCGGCAACTACTGCCACACCATCTTTCAATTCTTCTGGAAAGTACTTTTTCATCAACAAGAAGGCACCTCTGCCCGCTCTTTCCATCAGGTCGAGTCCCGGGATTTTATATTCTTCTATAGTAAGCCAGTCCAGTTTTTTCATAATATCTGATGTCACGAGTTTCATAGATCACCCTCCATTACAACAAGGGAAGAGGCAATTCCATTATCATGAGTCATTGTAAGAAGAATGCGAGGATTCCTTACTCCCTCCAGCGAACTCTTCATTAATCCATGGAGTTGTATTGTAGGTCTGCCATTTGGACCTTGTATAACCTCTATTTCCCTCCACCGGATTCCACTCTTCTGATAATTGCCCAGCGCCTTGTAAAATGCCTCCTTGGCGGAAAACCTAACTGCAAAATGAGTGGCAGGATAGCGTCTTGATTCGCAGTATCTTATCTCATTCTCAGTGAATATACGCTCTTTAAATCTATTCCCCCACTTTTCAAGGGCTTCTTCAATTCTTTTGACTGACACAATGTCTGTTCCAATTCCTATTACCATATTTATATTTCTGCAGTCCAAGCATCCGGTGTCCTTTTGATTCCACTTACAAGAAGAGAGACGAATTTGGAACGCAATTGCTTTTCTGCAAGTTTTTTCTTAACCGGTGGAAGGTTAAGAATAACGCCAAAGAATCTGTTAAGTGCCTTATAGGTAAGTCCCTCATGTTCATCAAAGAGAAGATTCTGCAATTTACCGCGCTCAATCGCCATATGTATAACACGTTCAATAGTTGTTTCTGGAACTAACACCCGCTTCTTTCTTCTTTTCATTTTCAGCGCCTTTTTATTGCAGGCAAAATAACAGACCCCGCAACCGAGACATATTCTCTCATCCACAACTGCTACAAGTTTATACATTGCACCTGGTAATGTTTTAATAGTAATAGCGCCAACAGGACATTTCCTGGCACATCTTCCGCATCCTGCACATATTCCATGGTCAATGGATGATATAAAATTGCTTGTAACAACTGCATTTTCCAATCCCAGTTTGTTGATCGCCATCAATTGCCCGCAGCAACAACCACAGCATGAACAGATATAAGTCAGCCGTTTTCGGACATTGTCTCCGATGTGCACGAGTCCAAGGTCTTTTGTTTTAGCGAGTACCTCCATTGCCTCTTTTCTGTCAATCTTCCTTCCGAAATTATGGCGAACTACAAAATCAGCACCAAAATTCAAACTCATACATACATCCATTGGGAATTTGCAGTCCTTTCCCACATGGTGTTGTTTGTGTCTGCAGTAACATAAACTGACAGCGTATGAATTTGCCTCCTCTATTACTGCACTTGCCTTTTCGTATGAAAGAATCTCTGAATAATCACCATCATTTATTGATTCCTCGTGGACAAGGGTTCTGCCAATCTGGGTATCGCCCTGAAATGCCTGTCTTGCAAATAGGTCATTTTCATACATGTATTCGTGTAATAACTCTGCAAACTTCTTCTGGTCAATGTCGTCCCTCACCCTCATCATAGAGAATTCAAAAAATCCCACTACAGTTGGCGCTGGCATGTAATATCTCTTTCCGTTTCTATCTGTGTCAAATACAAGCCCCCTGTCTGCCATTCTCATAAGTATTGATTCTACCCTCTGGAGGGGTAAATTAGCCCTTTTTGCAATCTTTATTGCGCTGGAGAATTTCATTGGCATTCTGGATGCAATCAGTGCCTCTTCCTCATTGAACATATGACGTAGAATCTCAGAAAATTTTTCGTGGGCTGGTGCACCTATTATATTCGCATCCTGTCGTCTCTGAAGATCCGAGTAAATTTTTTTAATATTTATGTGTCCCATCTCTTTACTTTACCTGCTCTCTCCATCCCTGTCAAGTTATCGCCCTTTTTATTCGTTCAATCGTCTTATCCTTACCGAGAATATCCAGCACCTCATGAATTGGTGGGCTAATCGTCTTACCTGTAAGAGCAATGCGCATTGGCTGTGCAATTTTTACGAGTTTTACTCCCTTTTCCTCTCCATAACCTCTGATAACCCTTTCTATTGACTGTGGGTCAAAATGGATTTCTGAAAGTTTCTCAACAATCTCTTTGAGATATATCTTTGTGTTTTCGTCAAAAAATTTTTTATAAAGTTCTTCAGAGATTACAACTTCATCTTTAAGATAAAACTCCATGAGATCAATCATCTCAACAAGTGTTTTGCTCCTCTCTTGAAGGGACCTTATTAGTTTCTCAATTGTCTCATTATAATTGACATTGTAACCCCTTACATTGAGCAATCCCTTTAAGTGCTCGTATACCTGCGCTGGCGAATAACTTTTAATATAATGCTGATTAAGCCAGAGGAGTTTTTCTGGATTGAAAATGCAGGCGGATTTGCCCACATCCTCTATATTGAATTTTTCAATAAGTTCGTCTTTATCAAAAATCTCCTGGTCGCTATAAGCCCAGCCAAGCCGGACAAGGTAATTTACAAGGGCCCATGGAAGATAGCCCATATCACGGTATGCAGTAACAGATGTTGCACCATGCCGCTTGCTCAACCGCGTTTTATCCGAACCAAGTATCATGGGCACATGGGCAAACTCGGGCAACTTAAATCCAAGTGCTTCGGCAAGTAGAATCTGCTTCGGGGTATTATTTAGATGGTCATCGCCACGAATCACATGAGTAATTCCTGCATCCCTGTCATCAATAACAACACAAAAATTGTATGTTGGCGTTCCATCACTCCTCAGGATTATGAAATCATCAATCTCTGAGGAGTTAAATAGAATTCTTCCCTTAATGAGGTCATCCATGACAATGTTTTTTGCCTCAACCACCCTGAACCGAATGCTATATGGTCTATCGGGGAAATCAGTCCTGTTTCTGCAGGTGCCGTCATAGCCGGGCTTTCTTCCTTCTCTCAGCGCCTCCTTTCTCTTTGCCTCCAGTTCTTCTGGTAAACAATAACACCTGTAGGCAAGACCATGAGCAAGCAATTCATTGGCAATCTTTTTATAAAGTTCAAATCTCCTGGATTGAAAAATTACCTCCTCATCCCAGTCAAGCCCTAGCCATTTTAATGCATCAAAAATAGCATCCACTGATTCCTTTGTTGAACGTTGAACATCAGTATCTTCAATTCGGAGGAGGAATTTACCATTGTGTTTTCTTGCAAATAGATAGTTGAAAATAGCAGTCCTCGCTCCACCTATGTGAAGGTAGCCGGTAGGGCTCGGCGCAAATCTGACGCGAACAGACATAATTTATTAAATTTATCAGAGAAAGACAGATGTAGCAAGGATTTTAAGAAGGGAAAGGGGTTATGGTAGGCACGGGGGGTATCGAACCCCCGACCTCATCCCCCTGTGGGGGTTCTGAGGGGCTACGCCCCTCAGCGGTTGCTTCGCAACCTGCTCCCCGCTCCCCCGAGGTCGGGGGAAAAGGTAAGCAGTTGAATATCATAAACTATACTGAAAGATTCATAACCTTCTCATTAGGCACGGGGGGTATCGAACCCCCGACCTCTGCCGTGTGAAAGCAGCGCTCTACCACTGAGCCACGTGCCTGTTATTTAAAATTTACAGCACTACTCGCAGGATTGTCAAGTAATTCCATTCATAAAAAAATTCCTGTTTGCATTTTTCAAAAAATCTGCTATAATAATCTTTATTTACTTTTAGATGGTTGAATTATATATGGAGAATAATAATTACTGGGCACTAATACTCGGTTCTTCCAGCGGATTTGGAGAGGCAATATCCATTGAACTTGCAAAGGGAGGGTATAACATTTTTGGCGTCCACCTTGACAGAAGAAATACACTTCCAAAGGTGGAACAGATTATTCAGACAATAAAATCAAGTGGAAGAGAGGTTTATTTTTTTAATGTAAATGCTGCTGATGATGAGAAGAGGAAGGAGGTTGTTAAGCAAATAAAAATTATAACAAATGGTAAAGAGGGTTCGGTGCGGATTTTTGTGCACTCAATCGCCTTCGGAACGCTGAAGCCCTTCATTTCCATAAATAATCCCTCAGAAAACATATTAAAATCTCAGGTAGAAATGACGCTTGATGTAATGGCAAACTCCCTCATCTACTGGGTTCAGGACCTTGTGAAGGAAAAACTCCTATCTGGAGGCGGTAGAATATTCGCCATGACGAGCGCAGGGAGTCACCGCGTCTGGAAGGGCTATGGTGCTGTATCAGCAGCAAAGTCATCTCTTGAATCCCACATAAGGCAGATCGCAGTGGAACTTGCACCTTCAGGAATTACAGCAAATGCAATCAGGGCTGGCGTTACAGAAACTCCCGCCCTCCAGAAAATTCCAGGCCATGAGGAGATGATAAAACTCGCGAGGGAGCATAATCCATCAGGACGACTCACCCAGCCAGTGGATGTGGCAAAAGCCATTCTCGCCCTTTCAAGTGAAGACACATACTGGATTACGGGAAATGTCATAAATGTTGATGGAGGTGAAGACATTGCTGGATAAAGAAAAAGTAATGGAAAAAAAGAAGGTCCTTCTGGTTGATGATGTGGAACTGTTTCTGCGCCTTGAAGAGACATTTTTTAAAAGAAGAAATTGCCTGATTCTTACAGCAAAGTCAGGAGAAGAAGCATTGAAGATTGTGAAAGAGAACAAACCCGATCTTATAGTCCTTGACTTTTATATGCCAGGTATAAATGGAGATGAGGTTTGCAGGATAATTAAATCTGACCCTGCATTGAAGGATATCCCGATTATCATGGTTTCAAAAAGCTCAAAAACAGATGATATAGAGAAGTGCGTAAAGGCGGGCTGTGACTATTACATCACAAAACCAATCAGGCAGACCGAACTACTTGATAAGGCAGCAGAACTTATGAATATCCCTGTCCGCAGGAGTATAAGGATATTCGTTAAAATAGAAATTGAAGGTAAAAGCGGGATGCAATCATTCTTTGGCACAAGCGAGAATATAAGTTCAGACGGAATATTTATAGTATGCGAAAAAAATCTTGAGTTAAATTCCCATGTCACCCTTAAATTCTTCCTTCCAGGGACTAAGAAAGAAATCATAGTAAAGGGAGAAATTGTCAGAATTGACCACTCAAAAAATATAGGTTATGGAATAAGATTTATAGAACTCTCTAAAGAGGCACAGGATGAACTTAGAAATTTTACCAAAGAATTATAATAAAGCCCCTGCCTCTCTGTACTCCTTAATAAGGTAAAATCTCTCTATTCCGCTGTCAATTATATCCCATGGCAAAAACTCATTATACTCCTTTCCTCTGAAAACGTACTCACTGTAGTTTATCATCCTTAATAAATTATTGGTCCCGACTTCATCGGACAATTCTATAAGTTTTTGAGAAACTCTAATATCACCCTGCGTAAACAATGCCTCAAGGATGGCAGTTTTAAGAGAAGATATCTCTAAAATCAGATTTTTCTTATAACCCAGTTCTTTTTTCAAGATTCCAATTCTCCTCTTTATAATCTCTGAATTAGTTAAAGTAGCCCATTGAAATGGCGTATGTGGCTTCGGCACGAATATTCCTGCACTCAGAGTAAAGAGAACACCTGGAAAAAGAAGCAAGAGTTCCCTCATAAGTCCAGCAATGTCATAAACATCCTCGTCCTTCTCAAAGGGCAGTCCAATGAGGAAATAAAGTTTAACTCTTCTTAATCCATTCTTTACGACTCTCTCAATCTGTGAAAAGAGCGCATGATTCGTGATGGGTTTGTTAATTACCCTCCTCAACCTTTCGTTTCCCGTCTCAGGGGCAAGCGTAACTGTATTTTCCTTTCCGCTGATTAAATCGGAAATTATTGAATCCCTCAGAGACCCTATTCTTACCGAAGAGAAAGAAAATTTTTTCTTAATAGAAATAATAAAGTGGGTAATATCTTTAAGTTCTGGATGGTCTGTTGGTAATGCACCCAGTAAGCCAAACTTAGAACACTGTTGGGACATATCCAGGATCTCTCTTTTTATTACATCTTGAGACCTGAATCTCTGGGGATGGTAAATATAACTGGCCACACAGAATCTGCATCTCCATCTGCATCCCCTGACTATCTCAATTACCCCCATATTACTGAATTCTGTTTCCGATGCAAAAAGAAAAGTTCTCGGAACAGATTTATTAACATCCGATGTAATTCTCCTTTTGACCTTCTCCGGTGCACCATGGAGAGGATTTACTCCGGCCACCCTGCCCTCTCTGTTGAACTCATAATTATAAAAAGCGGGGATATAAAATCCCTCAATCTCAGAAAGTTCTCTGAGCAGGTATTCCTTTGACAGACCCCTTTGGTAGTTCCTTACAATTGTGTCACATAACTCTAAAAAGGCATCCTCAATTTCACCTATAAAGACAGCATCAAAGACCTTTGATACTGCTCCTGGATTGATTGTAATCGCTGCACCACCTGCAATAAGGAGCGGGAATTTATCGCCCCTATCATCTCTATCTGATGGAATGCCTCCGTTTCTCAGAATCTTCAGAACATTAAGATAATCATTCTCATAAGATATAGAGAAGGCGAGAATATAAAACTCAGCCAACCTATGTCCTGTCTCATGGGAAAGCAACAATCTCTCATGAATTGATTCTGGAGCAAAAGCACGGTCAACAGCAAATCTGTTATCCTCCGAAAAGAGATGATAAAGGAATTGAAACCCGAGATTGGACATTCCAAGATGATAAGTATTGGGATAAATAATGCAGATAGGTATCCTGCCAGACCAGTGCTTTGCCCTGATACGATATCTATCCCGGACAGAAACTATTTTCATTTCTTTCCTCGATTTATTCATCTGATGTTTAAAAATCTACTTAAGAATTTATAGAATCTCATTATATCTTTTTTGACAATTCCTGAAGCACCCTGTCATGAATATCAAGGGACTTTTTATCAAAGAGAACCATCCTGATAGTTTCAATCCCTCTGTTATTTTTTGCAAACTCAATGATGGTCTCCAGTGCGACACGCGCCGCCTCATCAACGGGATAGCCAAATACTCCGGTGCTGATTGCAGGAAATGATATACTCTTCAAACCATGCTTCAGTGCAAGTTTCAATGACTCTCTGTAACATGATGAGAGGAGTTCAGGGTCCTCCTTTGAATGAGAATAAACAGGACCTACAGTATGGATTACATATTTTGCAGGAAGTTTATAACCCTTTGTAATCTTCGCCTCACCTGTTCTGCAGCCCCCAAGCGTTCTTGACTCCTCCCACAATTCAGGTCCTGCTGCCCGGTGAATTGCACCTGAAACGCCTCCACCAGGCGATAACTGATTATTTGCTGCATTAACAATAGCATCAACCCTCTCTTTAGTAATATCACCTTGAATAATCTCAATTGTTGTTTTGTTTAGAGTGATTTTCATATTTTTATTATAAACTATGATGGTTGTTCAATCAATATTTCCTTCCGCCAGGAATTTCATGCACGGTAGGAATTGGTTATAAAGAAGGAAGAGGAAAAAGAGAAGTCCTTTAGATTTTAGAGAGATAACGATTAACTGTAGAAACAATCTGTTGTGGGCTCAGCGGCTTTTCAAAACACTCTGTAGCCCCAATCTTTTTTAGGGTCTCACTCCTTAAATCATCCATATTTCCTGAAACCATAAAGACGGGTGTATTTTTGTCAAAATTTCTAATCTCCTGAAGGAGTTCAATCCCGCTCTTCTGTGGCATCTGGACATCCATTATTATTATATCTGGATGTATTGATTTTATTGAATTAATTGTTTCCTCAGGGTTGTTAATAATAAAGCAATCATAATTCTCCTTCCTGAAGAATCTTGATATTGAGCGTGCGACAAGCACTTCATCATCAACAATCATTATTGTAATTTTTTTCATTAACTCTGCCATAATAACTTAATGTCTATATTAATTTAATATATCTAACTTATAATAAAATATTCTTGATTTTAATGGGTTAAGTATTACATACTTTAGAATTATTGTCAAGAAAAAATTAAATTATAAGTTCCTGCACCGCCTTATAAAGGTCAGCAACATTTGTAACTATTTTGACATCATCGCAGTGTTCAGAATATCTTAACATCTCGCTATCACCCATCCACCATCCCCATCTATTTTCGGGACAGAGCCATATCAGATTTTTAGCAACCCTTCTTATCTCATCCAGGATGTGTTCTTCAGGAGGATTATGGTTATTCCTGCCATCGCCAATAATTATGACAGTGGTCGTCCTGTCAATCCGTCCCATATATTCTCTTTCAATTGTCCTGAAGACATGCCCATAATTGGTCTTCGCATAGGGATTTATTATCTCGCCTTTGTAGATTTTTCTCAGTGCTTCATCAGCGTTATATTTCAAAAATAATGAAGTCACCTCTCCGATGTTACCAGCAAAGATAAAACTTGAGACCCTCTTGAACATACTCTGCAGAGAGAATATAAACTGGAGAAAGAAGGAAGAAACATATCTTACTGAGTCGGATACATCGCAAAGGACAAAAATTTTTGGCTTATGTTTTATCTTTTTTGAAAACATTGGTTTCACAATATCTCCGCCATATTTAAAATTTTTCCTCTGTGTCTTACGAATTTCAAGTTTTCCTTTGTTATGGAGTTTTCTCTTTATTACCGCACGGTTTTTTAATTTCTCCCCGAGTTCATTTATAATCTTCTTCAGTTCTGCGACCTCATGGTCCGTAAGCGCACTGAAGTCCTTATTCAGGAGCCGTTCTCTCTTGATTCTAAAAAAATAATTTAAATTCAACTTCTTAAATTCCCTGCCTACATAGTCCTTAATTAAATTCCGGACATTATCAGATGCCTCACGAAGGCGCTTTAATATACCATCAAGTTCTTCCGGCGAAACATTCATCCCCCTCAGGAGTTTTTCTATCTGGAAAAAGTCCGATTCAATCTCTCCTCCACCAAGTGCAAGATAGAGTTGATTCGCTAAAAAATTAATCTGAAGATGATTCTGCATGCTCTCAAAACTGATATTCTGAGATGCCATCCTGATTGCCCTGGAAAACTCTTCTGAATTACCGAAGAGGATAAAGGCAAGGATTGGAGATAATCTATGATGAAATTCTTTTGTTATTATTTCTTTAAAGTAATCCGGTGATAATGAAAATAACGGAATATCATCCAGCGTGAATTTTCTAAATTTCAATTCATTTCGGAAATCAGAAAAAAACACATCAAACAATTCATCAAATGTGCTTATATCCTCATAGTCCTTTATGACGGTAGCACGGATTGCGGACTTAAATTGACTCCTGTCAAGAATATCAATATGCTTAAGAACTCCGAAGGCGTCAATTACCTCTGCCGGTGATACACGAACATTGTTCTTTCTCAGGAGCGAAAAAAATTCAAGGAGTTTTTTATCTATCATAACATACTATTAATTAACAAGATTCTTTTTTGGCGGTGTAATAAATACCTTTTCATCCACTGGCTTCTGGAATTGTTTTTGAATTGTGTCCCTTGCTTTCCTGATGTCATCTTCGTATTTCAGAAGAACTGTAATGGTGGTCCTTAAAATCTCTTCATTTAACTTACTGATATTCATTGTTGCAAGAACTCTTGCCCAATCAAGTGTTTCGCTTATGCTCGGCCTTTTCTTGAGGTCAATCTCGCGCAATTCGTTAACAAAATTTATAATGTCCCGTGTCAACTCTCCAGAAATTTCTGGAACTTTTGAAGTAACAATCTTTATCTCTGTATCCGGTTCCGGAAAATCAAGGTAGAGATAAAGACACCGTCTCTTCAAGGCATCGCTGATTTCCCTTGTGCTGTTACTTGTAAGCACTACCTGTAATGGATTCTGTGCCATGAATGTGCCAAGTTCAGGTACAGTCACCTGATAATCACTCAATATCTCAAGGAGGAATGCCTCAAATTCAGGGTCTGCCTTGTCTACCTCATCAATAAGCAACACAGTGGGCTCCTTATTCAGAATTGCCTTTAAGAGTGGCCTGGGAAGTAAAAAATTCTCAGAGAAAAATGCGTCCTCCACTTTCTTTAATTTCTCCACCGCTTCTTTTAATGATTTAGTTTCCTCTGTAATTTCATTGAGTTTATCTTTTAAAATCTGCGTGTAGAGTAATTGTTTGGAGTATTCCCATTCATATAAACTCTTGGACTCATCAAGCCCCTCATAGCACTGGAGACGAATTAAAGGATAACCCTGTGCGTCAGCCAGGACCTTTCCGAGTTCGGTCTTGCCCACGCCTGCAGGTCCCTCAACAAGCAACGGCTTCTGAATCTTTGCTGAAAGATAGACCACAGTTGCAATCTCTTTAGTGCAGATATATTTCTGTTCCCCAAATTTCTCTACAACATCATCAATTGATTTAAACATTTTCACTCCTTTCTAAATTTTGCTGATTGTAATGAATTCAGTAATTATAATCGCTCCATTATCTCATCGTCTCTTTTATAACCCTTTTAAATTCAGAAATATCTGCGGCACCAACAATCTTCACACCATTCACAAAGAATGTAGGCGTCGCTGTAACACCTCGCTCTTCGCCTTCTTTTAAATCTCTTTCAATCACATCTGCCTTTGCATTTGATTGATAACAGACAAGAAATTTTTCCAGGTCAAGGCCCAGTATCCTTGCATAGTCCCTGTACCATTCAAATCCCAAATTAGGACTGCCATTGAAGAGAAGTTCATGCATTTCCAAAAATTTTCCCTGGTCACGAGCACACTCAGCAGCCATTGCTGCGGACCTTGCAGAAAGGTGGTATTTCAGCGGAAAATGCCTGACTCGTATCTCAAGACGCTCTCCATATTTCTTTTTCAGTTTTTCCATTGTATCCTCTGCCTTTTTACAGAATGGACACTGATAGTCAGTAAACTCCTCTATAATAATTTTTTTGCCCCTGGAAGAATCGCAGAAAGTCAAAACAATAAACAATACTGTAATTAAAATTGCATGTATTATTTTTTTTATCTTCATTTAAATAATTTTACTCCTAATCTATTATACGGTCAAGAAATTACCTGGGTTATTGTAGAATCTCTAACATTAACACATGCGCAGTTTCGTCCGTCACCTTAAACCTATCATCAATCCTGTAGCCCGCAACCCAAACAATCTTATCCTTTGAGACCAATATAGGGGTTCTGTATCGCTCTCCAAGAGGAAGTTTCTCATCAATAAAAAAGTCCTTCAATTTCTTTGTCCCCGGAGAACCCAGAGGAATAAACCTGTCTCCATGGAAATAATTTCTGAAGAAAAGTGGCTTTTTAAGTTTATCATAATCAAGGAGCGCTATATTATTATCTACCTTGAGAGTCCTGATTTCCTTTCTCAGGACTAACTTTGATTTTATTTTGATATTTAAATGAGGAATTAAGGTGCTTCCGTTAATTTTAAGTTTCACATTAAATTTGGTTTTTATTTCTCCATCTTTATTAAATAAAATTTTAAGCATTTTGTATTCTCTAACCGCCATTAATTGGCGTGGAAGATAGATCCTTTGATTAGGCTTTTGAGTTTCCGATACCTTCAAAATATCCTGAAAATGGACTGCATTGAAATGTCTAAGGTCTCCAAGAAGGTCTTCTATTGCTTTTCTTATTATTCTCAATTTCTCACCTCTGGACAGTCCCTTAAATACATCCAGGTTTATAACAATACCCATGGCCTCCTTTTTATAAAAACTTTCTGATAATTTTATCTTCTCATTAAGCAGTTCCTCATCCTTTCGGAATATCTCTGCCATTCTTACAAGGGATTTTTTTATATTTGGATTGAAATTTTTCTCAATAAATGGAATCAACTCATGTCTGTATCTATTGCGCAGAAAGTCCATTGATTTATTTGTAGAATCCAGAACAAAGGGGATACCCTCCTTTTTCAAGAACTCCTCAATTTCACTCCTCCAGACCTCAATCAATGGTCTGATAATCAATCCCCTTTTCCTCACTGGAGGGATTCCGCCTATACCCTTAAGTCCACTGCCTCTGATAAACCTCATCAGAACTGTCTCTGCCTGATCATCAGCATTGTGACCAAGGGCAATTCTATTGCAACGAAGGCGTCTGACAAGTTCATCAAAATACTTATATCTCGCCTTTCTTGCAGATTCCTCAATAGAAAGACCCTTAATTTTTAAGCAACCACTTTTTATCTTTTTTGAATAACATCTTATATTTAATTTTTTGCATACATCCTCTACAAATCTTTCATCCCTGTCCGATTCTTCCCTCCTGAGTCCGTGATTCAGAAGTCCAACAACAAGTTGAAGATTGTATTCACCCTTCAATTTACAAAGAATATGAAGGAGCGCCATTGAGTCAGTCCCGCCTGAAAGACCTATGAGGACGCGGTCACCCTTTTTCAACATTGAGTATTTCTCAATTGTTTTACGGACTTTTTTGAGAAGCAAGCGAGATATCCTCTGCCCTTTTCTTTACTGATTCAACTACAAGCGCGGCAGTTGACACCTGAATTGCCAGCCCTAAGTGGGGTTGCTGATTCAAGAAAAAACCCATGATTTTTCCAGATGACTTAAGGTCTGTATAAATTGTATAAAAAACAATCGTTTTATCCTTACCATGGGGAATAAGTTCCCATCTGCCAGTGCTCTCCGAAATATCATTTTTCTCGTCTTTTTTTATTGACCACCAGATGTCAGAGGGCGGATTCAATACTGTTGTAAGCACATAATGTATATTCAATTTAATAACTGTAAACTTAAAGTTAAGATTATACTCAACTGCAAGGGTATTTTTATTCCGCGACTTTATCCTTACCTTTTCGGTCTGCGGCATGAATTCATGATAACGTTCAAAATCGGTTAAGACACCCCATACCACTTCCTGAGATGCATTTACAATTACTCCACATGATATAAATTGTGGAGCATCAGGGTCAGATTTTTCATGTATTAACACTACACCCCTATTTAAGAGCATATCTGCGAGGTCTTTGCCATTAGTTATATCATGTACCCTCGGAATCTCCGGGGCGAGAAGTTCTGCATTTAATAAAAACAACAATATGAAAGTATTAAACATTTATGTTAATTTTAACATTATACTGGATAATATTCAATGTTAATCTAAAACCCATCCACACAATCTTTAAAAATCACTTGAAGAGTTAGGGAAAATAATGTTATTACTACCTAAAAATGTCATATATTTGGTATTTATCAGTAGCCGCTGGGTTTAGCAAAATGACTTTTTTACTCTACCCTCACCCTCCCTAAAAAACAAGTGGGGACAATTTGGTGAATGGGTGTGAAGGTCTGGGTTTTGCTGGCAAGTAATGGATGCCATCTCCCACCAGAATTGTTAGCGTGGGGACAATCAGGCAAATGGGTAAGGGTGGCGTCCCGAACGCAGATGGCAATCTATCTCTTCAGTGCTGAAGATCTGAAGGCGGTAGCACTGAAGCAGGCAGGATCTCTATGGATAATGGCAGGAGGTAGCCTGCGCAAATGACTTTTTTACGCACCTTAAAAGATGCGGCTACCATTTGCTTATCATTGGATAACTTCAGATCTAATAAGAATGATAATTTACATCAACTCTTCCTGTGTGACATTTCAAAATAGTAATATCCGAGTTAAGAAAAATAATTGACAAATCCAGAAAATTTCTGGTAATATGAGTTATCTATTGGGGGATCGTCTAATGGTAGGACGGTTGGCTCTGAACCAATTGATCTAGGTTCGAATCCTAGTCCCCCAGCCAGTTTGTATGACTAAACATATTTTCTCAGGGTCATCTCAAGGTCCTGCTTTACCTTTTCCCTAAGGGATTCCGGCTCAATAACCTCTGCGTGCTGACCAAAACTGAGAATCCATGAAATCAGTTCTCTGGTAATTCCTACATTAAGTTTCATCTCAACATATTCGTTGTGTTTATTTATCTCCTTTATTCCTGGCCATCTGCGGTTTGAAAGGTATTCCCATAGGGTTTTATCAAATCTTATAGTAATATCCTCTGGTATAGAGGCAATTATACCAAAGGCACCTTTTAAGTACTTTTCCGGGGATAATTTAGGTGGAATGTCATAAGAATGCTTTTTCCCCACAATACTAATTGCCTTTATCCGTTCCACAGCAAGCGTTCTTATCTCTTTATGTTCATGGACAAAACCAACAAGGTAAAGACCACCTTTTGCATTTACAAGCCAATAGGGGTCAAAAATATATTCATGCTGTTTCTTCTCATTGACAGGCAGATATGATATCTTCATAGTTCTAAGCCAGGTTATTGATTCGATGATATCTGGAATGAAGGATGTAACACCGGAGTAATCCTTTATACCATAGGGGACAACGCTGTAGCACTCGCCCAGTTGTTCAAGAATGTTTCTCTGTTTGGGTGGAAGGGTCCTATCAATCTTTTTGAAAAGCGAATCAAACCATTTTTTCATGGATGTCCCATCAAACTGTGATGACATTAACCCCTGTGCTATCTTGAGTGCAACAAGTTCATCCTGAACAAAAAATAACTCCGGCACTCTCGTCCGAATCCCAATGTTTTTCCAGTAATACAACCCATCAACTTCTTTTACTTTTGTGATTGGCAATACACTCTCGAGTCGCCCGAGGTCCCTGTAGAGCGTCCTCTTTGATACCACTCCAAACTCTTCAGCAATATCATTAAAGGTCACTCCACCAGGGGTATTGCAGATGAAAAAAGCAATCTCCAGAAGACGATTAAGGGTTTCGTATGATTTTTTTGGCATAGAGCCCTCCTTCTTAAAAATTTCTTAAAATTATTTTAATATTATATCAGAAAAATTAACCCCAAACCCTTCTAAGATCAGCACGTCTCTTGAGAACCTTCGGACTACTTCTTCATAATCAGTTGTAAGGATGGTAAGAACCTGAGATTTTTGCCTGAGTGAGGATGCAAGGCAGGGATCAATATCAGCATATCCATCCGTGATAAAAATCGCCTTTTTATAACCGCTCTTCAGGAGATGCTTCGCAAAGGCATTATAATCAGTCCCTCCAGTTGTAAAAACAGTCCTCTCAAAAAGCTCATCCTTAACAACAGGTCTCACAATCGTACTCAGACAGTAAACTGGAAATGCAATTATATCCTTGAGATCTTCAATCAATGCCAGTACAAATGGAAGTTCAGCCTGGGTTGAGCCGGAAACATCCACATAAATTCTTACGCCCATTTCTAAGGGTTCCAGTGCAGGATTTGCATGAAAAAGCGGGATGAAGACTTCAATGGGCAAAAACACAAAATCAGTTCTGCCCAAAAATGGCAGGACACCATTACCATGGAATGGAAGATTAATGGTAGAATTTGCATCCTCTGTAAGCATCTCCCTTATCTTTCTGAAAATTTTTTCCCCTGCATTATATCTCCTCTTCTTTACCCTCTCAGTGCGCAATTCGCCACCGGAACCATGCGCTCTGATTCCGAATCTCTTCAGCAATTCGATCAATTTCTTTAAGAAACCTGGGGGTAGTTCTCCATTCTCTACAATAAACTCACCTATTCTCAAGTATGGTGGGGGACTGTGCCACTCTATATGACTGAGCACCAATTCAAGAAGCAAGTCCGACCTCAAATTCCACGCTTTATAAAAATTTTTGCACGGCCTGTATCTAAGTTTTCTTCTATCAATTGTAGAAGGGGGCTTGAGCATTTCTACAGGACACTGAGAGTTCTCGTAGAACTTCTGAACAAATAATTTTTCAGGGTTTAAAAATATTTTATAAAGTCTGTGATTTATCACAATGTCCATCGCAAGGTTTGCCTGCATATTACCTGCCATTCTCACTGCCTCTCTGCCTTCTATAGTAAGGTGCCCAAGCACATAGTGAAGAATCTCATGACAAATCACAAAGCCAATGTCATCTGGCGTCTGCATATACTGGTTAAAGAACATTGGCGAGACCTCCACATGAAGTCTATTCTCCCGTAATGCGATTCTTGCAGTGGCAATTGCATTATTGGGCTCCATATCCATTATCCTGAAAAGATTTATTATCTCACCAAGTTCAGGATGCAGCCGGTACTTCCTCCTGAACTCATAAAGCAGTTTTCGCATTTTTTCCTTCTGCTCAATTCTTTCCTTCATTACCTCACACCGATTCAAAGAAACGCTCTGGTTTACAAAGCAAGACATAACCGGCAGTGCTCTTCCATAACTCTTTATAGTCAGATTCCCAGTGGGGGTTAAAATATGATGGCGCATAAACATTACCATTTATATTCTTCACGAAAGCCCTGACCACACCAGGAGATGGCTCAATGATTCTGACTCCATTTGAGACAGGAAGGAATGTCTTGATGATAAACGGTTCATTAAACTCCACGGGAAGTGGCTCATCTCTTGTCCTTAGCACCGCGCTCGGTGGGTAGAGCCGCAGTGCATACCTTGTTTCAAATGGCGGAAATGGAACAATATCCATCCTCTCATCCATACGCAATGAGTTAAAAGCGAATCCCCTGGAAAGGGTTGAAATAACTGTCTGTGGAATGCTTTTTGGGTCAGGGACAAATCTGAAATGGGCTATATTTTTTGAAGCATCAATTCTGTGGAGATAAAAATAATTCTTAGGCCTTCTTTCAATCCAGCCCGCAACAGCAGGATATATGAACCCATCTCTTCTGTCCCAGCCAAAGAGAATTCCGTTATTAAGTTCTTTTTCAAAAGCATAGGTCCTACCATGCCATTCTACAAGGTACGGCTCTTTGTGTGTAAACACCAAACTATCACTTATAATTCTTTTAATCTCCATGGATTTTATTACTCCGTGCCTCAGAAGAAACCTCTGCACCGCATAATCATCCTCTGAAATAAAAAATCCCCTGAATGTTCTCTTTTTATTACCAATCCGTAGTGTTAATTTACGAGGAATTATAACCTTGCCCCTCTCAGTCACCTCAAAAGGTGAGATACCATTTAATAGAAGCAACCCTGGGTCAATATTTATATACCTGAAATTCCCTATTATTAAGGACTTATTATGGTACAGAACATGAACTACTTCTAACATTTTTTGCCTCCTAACATTTTTGTAAGTTTCTCCTTGATTTCGGAAAGAGTTGATTCATAAATTTCCCCTCTTCTTCTCTCTTTTCCACAAATGGCATAATAAAACCAGTATGCAAGCGACTCAATTCTGCTCAAAGTACTCATCATACTATTGCCTTTCCCATTTCTTACAATAATATCTTTCAAAAACTCCATACACCCCACCCCATTCTGAGAAAAAAGTTCTGCATATATATTGTAAAGTCGATAGATGACTTCACCTGTTGCGCTGTCTGTAAGTTTATAAAGATTCAGAAGGACTTCCACCTTTTTTCCAGGCTCCTCGTCCTCATCAAGTTTCTTAAGCATACGCGTCAATTTGAGTTCGTTCTGAATTGGTCCGGAAGAATAGATTCTCTCCCCGGAGTGATGATTTACAGCATCATCTATTATCTCGTCAATTGAGTCCGAATTGAACTTATCCATCTCAACAGAGTAAGGGAGAAGAAAACGGGTAACCTGCCGCAATACAGAAGGTAGTGATTTATTCTCCGCTCCTTCTCTTGATTTTCCTACAGCAAGAATAGCAATCATACTCCTCTTTATCATGCCTGCTCTTCTTCCGTCAAGGTGGAAACCGGCGTCATTAAGCGCATCCTTAAGAAAGAGGATATAATTCTCAATCTTATTTCCGATTTCATTATTAACTACAGAAAATTTTTCTCTCGCAGTGGACACAATCTGGCAAATGTTAAGCGTATCCATTCTTTTCTGGTGCGACAGATGAACAGCGTCATCCTCTGAGAGCGTCCGCAGAATCTTTACCTGGTCTTCGTAATTCATGGAGGAGAAACAGGGGACATCAATTATGAATGCAAATCTGCCAGCGAGCGCGGGGTCCAGTGGCCGTGCACCCGGGTAATCAGGAGGATTCATCGCTGCGAATATGTATTTTATGGAGTCCGCCTTATGCCCCATTACAGTGCGGGACCTTATCACCTCCAGCCATTTCGCCTGTAACTGGTAGTTGGCACGAGAGATTTCATCAATCAGGATGAATTCCTTATCCCATATAGACATCGGCGTGGAGACATAAGCAATTCTGCCCTCTCTGATGTCGTAAGGATTCGGGAAGCCAATCACATCCTCAAAGAGCGCCTTTGATGCATCATAAGCCCAAAACTTAAGCCCCATGGCTTTTGCAATCCTTGAACAGAGTAATGTCTTTGCAGTTCCATGGGTTCCGACAAGAAGAACCGGGTCGCCGGTCACGAGCCCTGCAAGAATCAGGTCCTCAATGCCGGACATCCCGTAAATGCCGAGTTCCTCCAGAATCCCTGTGCCATCAACAGATTTTTTTCTTGTAATCATCCCCTTCATAATTTTAGATTATCACAAGGGTGTGTCAGAATGTGTCACGCTCTTTCTTCCCCGGTAGGTAGGTTATTCAATTTTTCATACCTGGCTCCATGCTGTCAAAATATGACATCTGAACCCACCCAAAATTTTAATGTAACTCTCCGAAAAATAAGAAGAATTTCACAGGGGTTTTTGACACATATAGATTTTGGGTACAATATAAAAGAAAGGAGCAGTTTACAAATCGCTCAGGAAGGTGAGTTTAAATTAAAAATATTGCAATTCCAATTAGAGTTTTAAAATGGCAACAATGCAGAAACCTCTCAGGGTATTTAATGAGGTTCAGCCAGATTGGTGAGAGAATGGAGGGTGAAGATGGCGCGTTAATTCTTGCCGCGTTGGGACTCGCTCGTGGAGCTTTGTCAGAAAAGATTCGTAACTTTATGAAGACTTTACTTGAGTGTACAGGTGAGTATTCCGAGGAACAACTTGATGAATTCCTGGCAGAAGCACAAGAAATGGCAGAAACAGAGTATTTCAAAGAATGGGTAAGACGATCTAACGTAAATTCTTCTTGACAACTTCGCTATAATTCATTATAATGAACACTAATAGTAATTTACTGAACAGATGTTTTATTAAAATGAAAAATTTAAATGTCTTGAAAAATAAGTTGTTGAATAGGGTTCCTTTAAATATCTTTTCATATCTCACAAAGGTTCCACACACATCTCATTATGAGAGGGAGATAGCAAGAGCTGTTGAATCAAGTATAGGAGCAACTAATCAGACATTAAAGATTCTCCTGAATATAGGTGTGGTTATAAGAGAGAAGAAGGGGCAACTTTATTTATATCGGCTGTCCCTTGACAGCCCACTTGTTAGAGAATACAGAAAATTTGAGAATATCCTTGATGTGGTTTTGCTTGTATCAAAAATAAAGGGATTTTGCAATAAAATTGTTTTATACGGCAGTTGCGCATCCGGGACTGATACAACGGAAAGCGATATTGACCTCTTTATCATAAGCAGGGAAAAAGAGAGGATATTAAGAGAAATTAGAAAGTATGGGAAAAATCTTAATAGAGAGATAAAGCCATTTATTGTAACTATTGAGGAATACCTGAGATTAAGGAAAAACAATGAACCCATTATTGAGGAAATTGATGGAGGAATAGTTCTTTACGAAAAGAAGAGATGAATCCTGAGTTTAAGAGTTGTCTTGACAGGGCAAAATTGTTCATTTTGAAAAAGGGCCTTCCTTTGTAAAAAAGAATTGAATTCTGCAAGTGATGGCCTTTTATCTTCAAAGGATAGTTTCGAAAGAAAAAATTACAAATGGGCTACCATTCAGGCATATTACTCTATGTTTCATACAGCAAGAGCACTACTTTATGCACAAAAATATAGAGAGAAGAGTCATTACTGCCTAATTATCGCTATGGAACATCTATATGTTGAAAAAGGACTAATACAAAAGGAGTTTGTGGAAAGCCTTACTCTTGGGAAAGAATTAAGGGAATCAGCAGATTATAGTGCCACTTTTTCAAAAGAAGACGCCGAGAATCTTATAAAGGCAGCTGATGATTTTTTGAATACAGCGAAGAAATTACTGCAAAAATAGTGATTTATTAGTTTTAGTCAGACACCTCTTCCGGAAATTCCATATTATCTTTTACCCTACTTTGGGTGAATACTTTAAGATTTATTTTTGACAGATGTTTATTTTTCTAATTCTGTTCAATTTCATAATAGGCAGTATAAAAAATTAATAACTTCTATTATTCCATCTACATCCGCCTTTAAAATTTGTGCATCCTCTGTATAACTCACCAGTCAGTTTAGACTTACGCCATACTAATCTTGAGCCACACTGTGGACATATCTCTCCGGATTCTACAGGGTTTGTAGTGTTACTTTGATTATTTGAATTTTTTTCGAAATTTAAACAATTTTCTCTATCCGCGAAAAATAAAGGTAAATCGTAAAGTTCGTAAGTAGAATTGCAAAAATAATTAGCAACAATTTCGCTTGCCTTTAATAAATCTTCAATATCAGCATATCCTTGTTTTATTTTAGTAAAACCAAGTTTACCTAAAGCTCTCTGAACATGATTATCAGGAATACAACAAATAGAAGGATGATATTGCAATTTCTCTGATTCCATAAATTGAATTCTAATTTCTCGAAATATTAAGAATATCTTTTTTGTAAGATAAGCTTTCCCATTATGACTCCTTTTACTATTAAAAAGATTATATAAATGCTTTAGTCTATTTACATCGGAATCTTTATCGCCGATAGTCTTTGAAGTTAGTATATTGATAATATTTGTCCAACACTGCTGATTTTCTAAATTTCCATTAACCACGAAGTACAAGAGATTGAAAATATCTTTATTGCCGATTTCTTCTCTGGCTATCTGGATTAACATTTCACGTGTTTCTCTATTGGTATGAGCATCTCTAAAACTTGTTAACGTATAAGTATTTTTGATTTTTCTGAATATATCCTCTCCTTTTTCTGCTTTATAAGTAGGAGGGCTATTCCATAAAACTCCAAGTATAAAAAGATGAAACAACGAATCTTCATCCAATTTCCCTTTATTATTTAATATTATCCCTAATTTTTTTGCCCATGAAATTAGTTTATTTTCTTCAACCCAATCAGAGTGTTTTTTAATAAACCATTCTATTATATCATTGACTTTTGTTTGTATATAATGTTCATCCATTGTTTTCATTATATACAAATTCACCTTTAAAATCAAGATGGGGGGCGGTAACGGTAGAATTGATTTTTGAGTTAAAGCATGCTATAATATCAACCAGTAGGAAAAGATTTAGAAATTAAGGGGGTGTAAAGTGACACAGGTAATTCCATTTAGGGTTCTTCGAAGGAATCAATGTGGTTCACTTTCGGGTTATTTACGACGATTTGGTTCGGTTGGAGAGCAAATGGACGTGGACGATGGTGTGCTAATTACTTCTGCGTTACAACTTGCTAGAGGGGTTTATCCTGAAAGACTCCGTAGTTTCATTCGTGCGTTTCATGAGGATGACCCCGAAGAGTTAATTGATGAACTTTTCGCTGAAGCACAAGAAATGTCAAAAACCGAATATTTCAAAGAGTGGGCAAAAACTTTTCCTCCAATAGAGGAAAGTGCAAAATATCCGTTGAAGTAATAATCGGTTGATAGTATGTCTCAGTGTAGTATAAAGTATAATGAACGAGATTACACCCTTTAGATATTTAAGATGGGAAATTTGTCACGGAGAATTCTCCAACTATCTCATTCGGTTCAAAGGCAATGGTGAAAGGTTTTATAATGAAGATTTAGCAGTACTGTGTGCAGCTGGCGGAATGACAAACAATGGAGCGTCAGTTGAACAAGCAAAGCAAGCATTGATTCTGTTTCTTGATATGCCTTCAAATCTTGAGGATCTTCTTAATGATGTTCTGTTGATTTACGAATCAGGAGGTATGAAACACAAGAGAAAAAACATGGAGGCATACAAAAACCAGCAGGCAACCATGCCCGGGAGAGATAAGACGCAGTGTAACAAAATGAAAAAAGCAAAATGCAGGCAAATATCAGTGGATTTTTAATGGCGATAAGCGGTTGAGAGGGGGTAAATGAGATGGAGAATTCATGGAATTGTGTCAGAATGTGGCATTTGGACATTTAACCCACCATGCTTCTCATTTCAGAGTCTGATAAGTCATTGATTTTATCAGATACTAAATTCAGCCTGACGCTTTCAGGGGTTAGGACGATATTTTTAGGAGGCACTAATGATAATGTATAAAAAAATAATATATAAATTTTTAAATTATAAGTTCTTCTAATAATTCAGAAAAAAGAATTAAGCACATAAGAATTCCTGGTACCTGAAAGGAAGTAAGCATAGACCTCTGCGAACATATCCTCCACCACACCGCGAAATTTAAAATGCCTGATTCTTGCTATAAAGGACTTTCTTGAGTCATACCTTGCCCTGCTCCAAAATATACTTATCGGTCCAGCAGGAAGTTGTTTTCGGAAACTCCCTGATACATTTCTCTATCTTTTTCTTACTCATTGAATTTATTTGCCTGATAAAATTCTGGACATCACTTTGATTCAATTGGTTTAATTTCATTTGCCCCAGATAGACCTGTTCAAGTTTATGATAAAATTTAACCCTTGCACTGAAGAGATGCCAGAACTCGTGGGAGATTGTCTGGACAAGGGTTCTCTTATTTCCAATTCCGTATAATTTCTCAAAAATGTCTTTATATAATATTATCCTGCCATTATCGGTCTCTGCCTCAATGGATTCTACCTTCGCCTCCTGAATTCTTGTCTTAATACTACACGGACATTCCTGAGAGAGAGAACATTTGCAATCCTCTTCACAAGGGCATAATTTTCTTTCAGTATCTCTCTTATCAGTCTGTAATCCATTCCCCTACATAACCTCCAACGCTCTATATCCCCTGACCTTCCTGAACCTCTTTTCTGCTTCCACAAGCATTGTTCCTGCCCACCTCTGAACCTGCCCCTCATTCCTCCACCGCTTCACATTCCGCTGGCTCACTCCTATTATTAGCTTCCCAACCACTGCCCTCTGCATCTTCCCATCCTGCTGAAACCTCATGTAACTCTCAAGCGGTATCTCCTTTCCGCCCTTTCCACGGACCCGCACTCGCCTTATCCCTACCTTCCTCCCTCCAAATACCACATAACCCTTCTGTGATGCCCACCTATACGCTCCTCTGCCTGAATCACGAGCATACCTCGCTCCAGCCAACTCCTCTCTCTCCGCTTCCATCACTCTTTCCATGACCCTCAACCCTATCTCTCCCGCTACCTCCTCCACGCTCTCGTATATCCCTGCCAACAGCCCTCTCACATATCCTGATACATCCTCCAACCCTCCTTCCCTCACCCTCTTCCTTGCTTTCCTTTCTTCTACATGATACCATCTTCCTATGGCGGCACCTCCTTTGTTTTTTATTCCTATGCCTGAGTTTACCATAACTCAGGATGAGGGGCCGCCTCTTTTTCAACTAAAAGAGGGACAATCTCGATAACCTGTGACATTTCAAAATAGTAACATCAAAAACCTACTTATGCTTGACAAATTGGTGGTAGTAGATTATTATTAAAAAGTTTAATTTTTACTAGTTGTAAAATTTGATAGTGGGGATACATTGGTTAGAATTTATGCAAAGTAATAAGATTAATCCATGGAAAAACTAAAGATAATTATTGTATTATATGAGTTACCCCATCCATTTGGCAGGGCTCCCTCCAGATGGTATTATGTCCTCTTATGCGAACTTGCCAAGGATGGGCACGAGGTAGTATGTTTCTGTGCATATGAAAATAGAAAAGAGGTAGAACAAACAATGAGGTTCTTTCCGGAAGGGATTGTTGATTTTAGATTTTTTCCATTCCCGGAGAGAAAAAATAGTATCATACAGAAAGTGAAATCTATTCTGGTCCCTTTTACATACTATTTTTCTGATAATTTTATAAATGAATATGAAAGGGAGATTAAAGAGAGCTACGATATGTTGCACATAGAAGAGAACTGGGCGGGATCGCTGGGCATCGGTTACGACAGATGTCTTGTAAACATTCATTATCTGATGTGTCTTGATTTAGAGTATTTATTACCCAAGGGTTTGAAGGGGAAATTTATAAAACATCAAATGTTTAGAAGAGAAAGAAGTTTAATTTCCAGATATAAAAATATAAGAGTCATTACACAGAGGTTAAAGGAAAAAGTTTCAGAATTTAATCAGCATGCTAATATTTTTACTTTGCCACTTGCAATTGATTATAATCTTTATCCGATGACTACATTTCAGAAGGACAATAAAATTTTCGGCATGATAGGTTCCATTTTATGGCCACCTGGATATTCCGCTGCAATTACACTTCTTGAAGATATATTCCCGAAAGTTAAGCAGAGGGTAAAGGATGCAAAACTTTTTATTGCGGGTTGGGGTGCTGAGGAAAAACTCTCTCATTATAGGAATGACGACGTTATAATAAAAGGTAATGTTGAATCCCCGGATGAATTTTTTTCAAAGGCATCAGTCCTGGTTTACTGTCCTCAAAGAGGAAGTGGAATGAAGGTGAAGGTAATGGAGTCAATGCTTTATGGTGTTCCAGTTGTTACAAATTCTGAGGGTATTGAAGGGTTAAATGTGGAGAATGGAAAACATTGTTTTTTTGATGATAATATGGATAAAATCGTAGATTATATAGTTGAATTATTGAAAAATAATGAACTTCGTATGCAAATAAGGATGAATGCAAGAAGGTTAATAGAAAATGAGCACTCACCTCAAGCAATCATGCCGAAAATGTATGATATTTATGATAAAGTGATGAATTCTTAAACATAAAAAGGCTAATCCGTGAATACAAAGAAAAAAATTTATGGTGATGTAATAAATAGAAATATATTGAAGTACATCAAAGATAATTCAAGTATTCTTGATATGGGTTGTGGAAGTGGAGCTATTTCTGAGAGATTGGTTAAAAAGGGTTGTAAAGTATATGGCATTGATATTGCAGAAGATGCTGTGCAGGAAGCGAGAGATAGAATGACAGAAGTAATTGTTGGAGATATTGAGCGTATAGAGCATTTACCATGGGAGAAGAGATTTTTTGATATAATTATTCTGGCAGATGTTCTTGAGCATCTGAAAGACCCTTTAAATGTACTTGTTAAACTAAAATCATATTTAAAAGATGAGTGGATATTTTTAATATCACTGCCAAACATCGCGTTCTGGAGAATAAGGTTAGCACTGTTACTCGGAAGGTTCAATTATTCACCAGATGGTGGTATCATGGATGAAACGCACTTAAGATTTTTTACTTTTGCTTCAGCCAAGAGATTAATAAACAGAGCAGGGTTAAAAATCAGAAATATAGATATTCCTCTACCAGTTTCATATAATTCTTTCCTTTCTTCAATTAAATTTAAAATGAAGAAATTATTTCCGAGCTTACTATCGCATGGTATGATATTTATGGTATGATATTTATTGTAGAAAAGGAGAAATTAAGATAATGAATGGCTAAAATACTTATCACAGGTGGCGCAGGATTTATTGGTTCCCATGTGGCAAAGCATCTTGTCAGTGCGGGAGAGGATGTAATTGTGCTTGATGATTTGAGTGGGGGCTTTAAAAGCAATGTCCCTGAAAAGGCAAGATTGATTGTAGGAAGCGTTACAGATGAAGCTCTGGTTAATAAGTTGTTCAAGAGATATAAGTTTGATTATGTATTCCACCTTGGCGCTTACGCTGCTGAAGGGTTGAGCCATTTTATAAAGAAATTTAATTACGAAAATAACCTGATAGGGAGTGTGAATTTAATAAATGCATCTGTTAATTATAAAGTCAAATGTTTTGTCTTTACATCGTCTATAGCAGTTTATGGTGAGAATCAATTGCCAATGACAGAGGATTTAATCCCTCAGCCAGAAGACCCTTACGGTATAGCAAAACTTGCTGTGGAGCAGGAACTCAGGGCATCCCACAGGATGTTTGGATTGAATTATATAATCTTCAGGCCACATAATGTATATGGTGAAAATCAGAATATTGGAGACAAATACCGGAATGTTATTGGTATATTTATGAACCAGATAATGCAGAACAAACCCATGACTGTTTTTGGAGATGGGACCCAGACCAGGGCTTTTACCTACATTGAGGATGTGGCTCCGATAATTGCACAGAGTATATACAATAAAAATGCCTATCAGGAGATTTTTAACATAGGTGCTGAAAAACCCTATACAGTTAATGAACTTGCCCATCAGGTTGCTAATGCAATGGGCGTTAAACCGAGAATTAAATACCTGAAAGCGAGAAATGAGGTCAAGCATGCATATTGTAGTCATGAGAAAATAAAAAAATATTTTAATTGCGAGCCAAAATGGCCCCTTGAAGATGGTCTAAAGAGAATGGCTGATTGGGCTAAAAGAGTTGGAATAAGAAAGAGCAAGGAATTTAAAAAAATAGAAATAAAATATAATTTACCTCCTGCCTGGGTGAAGAGATAAATTGCGCGAAAATGTAAAATTGTTCGTTGAACTAGTGTCTAATTTTTTCCCTGTGAATGGAACTGTCATTGAAATAGGCTCATTGCAAGTTCCTGGTCAGGAGTCCTTTGCAGACCTCAGGCCATTTTTCCCGAATCAGACATATATTGGTTGTGATATAGCCCCGGGTATCGGCGTTGACAGGATTGAAGATGCTGAGAATTTAAAATTTGAAGATAGTTCTGCAAATATAGTTTTAATATTGGAGACAATTGAGCATTTGAAAAATCCACAGAAAGCAATCAAGGAGGCATATAGGGTGTTAAAAGATGGAGGATTACTTATTGTAAGTTCTGCTATGAATTTTCCAGTTCATAGTTATCCTTCAGATTACTGGAGATTTACTCCAGAAGGTATTGGTGTCTTGCTTGAGGATTTCCAGATACGGATTATTGGTTTCCAGGGATATGAATTGAATCCTCATACTGTTTTTGGTATTGGTTTTAAAAATAAAAATGAAAAGGCACAAGAAATAATTAAAAAAGGACAAGTATTTTTTTTAAATTTTTCCAGTGGCTTAAGGAAAATTCAAGAGAAAATTTCTGAACAGAGTTCGTTTAAATACAGATTGTTGAGAAAAATACTCAAGTTAGGGGTGTTTAAAAAGTTAGTTCCCCTAAGTATTTTTCGTTTATACGATAATTCTCTCTATCTTAAAGTATATCAGGATTCAGAATTATTGAGTTCTTTTAAAGAGGAAATTCTGTGAAATTTGTATCAGTTATTATAGTTAATTATAATGGGGAAAAATATCTGGATGATTGTTTGTCCTCTCTTCAGTCCCAGGATTATGCTGAATATGAAATCATAATTGTGGATAATGCCAGTTCGGACAGAAGTGAGGAGATTGTGAAAAAATACAGGGATGTAAAATTTATTAAGTTGGACAAAAATCTTGGACTTGCCGAGGGTTGCAATGTTGGTGCGAGAGAATCTAAAGGGGAGTATCTCTGCTTTGTGAATAACGATATGAGATTTGAGCCAGATTTTATCAGGCATCTTGCAAATGCGTTAAGTCGCGAGCCTGATATCTTTGCTGTTGATGCTTTGCACTATAACTGGGAGGGAGATAGGGTCCTCCATGCGGGGGCAGTGTTTAGAAGAGTGGCGCTCTTTAAAGGCCATCTGCCGGGATTAAAATTAGACCCGGTCGCGATTGTTGACAGAAAGATTGATGTCCCATGGGGTTGCCTTGCAAATCTGATGGTGAAACGGGAGCAATTCTTGCAACTCAGGGGATTTGATAGCACATTCTTCATTGATTTTGAGGATGTTGATTTATGCTGGAGGGCATGGCTCAGGGGTTGGAGAACTGTGTATGTGCCGGAGGCGCGAGCATACCATAAGGTTGGCATGAGCAGTGAAGTAAGCGGTATGAATGTGAGGCGTGCATTCCACCAGCATAAAAATTATATGAGATTCATTTTAAAATGCATGGATTTAAATATTATTATCAAGATGTTTTTTTCACTTCCTTTAAGAGCAGCTGGATATTTGGTTAAGGGAAGGTTTGACCTCCTCCGGGCTCTCCTGAAAGCGATTTTAAAGATTACCTTAGAATGGCGTGAGATTTTAATGGAAAGAGCTGAGATAATAAAAAATAAGAAAGTCCCCAATAAATTTCTGTTTAAAAAATTTCTTGTTTCTAATTCAAATTAATGGATATCAAAAAAATTCTATTCAGAAATACCATAACAAGCTTCGTTTCCCAGTTCTTACTCCTCGGGCTGGGCATAATAACCATACCCTATGTGGTTCATAAACTTGGGGATAACCAATACGGAATTATTTCTGTGGTAATGGTCTTTATTGGGTATCTCTCGTTCCTTGACCTTGGCATTGGCTGGGCTATTGTCAAATTTGTTGCAGAATATCATTCGCAAAATAACAAAGAACAAATAAAACAGGTTATTCAGACAAGTGTGAGCATTTTTTTAATAGTAGGGATCTCTGTTATTATTATAGTGTTTTTAACGTCAGAATATCTTGTAATTAATGTGTTTAACATTCCCAAAAATTTGCATGAAGTTAGTATAATTGCCTTTAAGATTGCCTCAGTTGGATTTCTTGTAAATATGCTCTCATCAATTTATGGTTCTGTGCTGAACGGTTATCAGAGATTTGATATTACTAATTTAATAAGAACAATATACGGATTTTTTAATATTCTTGGAACTGTTTTTCTCCTGTATCAAGGATTCGGACTTCTGCATGTAATAATTTTAAACTTTATAGCAGCTATTTTAAATTTTATACTTGTATTTGCCTTTGCGAGATGGGTTGACAACTCTGTTCCATTGATGCCTCTATTCACGAGAGGGATTTTTAAAAAGGTCATATACTTTAGTTTGTGGACCACTGCGTCAAAAATCGGAGTGCAAATGATTTATAATCTGGAAAAGGCATTTGTCAGTTACTTTTTGCCCATCGAGATGATGACATATTACATAATTCCCTTTAATGTATCAAGTAAATTAACCGTTGTTTGTTCAACCATTGGTTCTGTAATTTATCCTGCCTTCAGCAGTTTTGAAGCAATTAAGGAAAGCAAAATGATAAGGGATTTATTCCTCAGGGCACAAAAATATATTTTCTTCGGAGTTTATCCCATTGCGTTTGTTTTAATTTTTTTTGCTGAAGACCTTTTAAAATACTGGATTGGAAATGAATATGCTGTTAAAGGAGCAATCCCTCTAAGAATTTTATCAGTTGCATTTTTGATTAATGCAATTTCATCAGAAGATGCGATTTTATTTGATGGAATTGGGAAACCCAGAATAAGTGCTGTAATCGTTGGCATCAGTGGCATTGCGAATATTCCACTGGCTTATTTATTTGTTAAATTTTTAGGAATAAAAGGTGCATCCATTGCTCTGTTACTTTCAGTAATAATTTACAGCGTCAGTTTAATGTCTTCCACAGAGCGTATATTAGGTATAAGTATCCTTGAAAGGGTCAAGAATATATATATATTGCCAATAGTTATTTCTTGGGCAGCACTTCCTGTTTGTTATTACTCCACGAGATTCATTAAGGGATTACCGTCATTATTAATAGTAATTTCTGCAGGACTTATATTCTTATATATATTGATGGTTTTTGCATGTTTTTCAAAGACAGAGCGGGAAGTACTAATTCATAATACACTGGGATTCTGGAAAAGGTAAGATACATATGCGACATTAAAGATTGATGTAGCATTATACAAAGGCATGTGCTATATTTAGTAGAAGAGGAGTAAAACATGAAAAATAACAACACGAAGGGCATTATATTAGCAGGTGGAGCAGGCACGAGGCTATATCCGTTGACGCTCGGTGTATGCAAGCAATTGCTGCCTGTATATGACAAGCCCATGATATATTATCCTCTATCTGTTCTTATGCTCGCAGGTATAAGAGAGATTCTGATAATATCTACACCCCATGACTTACCGAGGTTCAATGATTTATTTAAGGATGGTTCTCATCTTGGGCTAAAGTTTTCATATAGGGAGCAACTGGAGCCACGAGGGATAGCAGAAGCATTTATAATCGGGGAAGAATTCATTGATGGGGAGAATGTCTGTCTTGTTCTCGGAGACAACATCTTTTACGGACACGGGCTTACTGAAATGCTTAGGAAGGCAGTGAATGATGTCAATAGAGGTGGAGGAGCGACCATTTTTGGCTATTATGTAAAGGATCCCGAAAGATATGGTGTTGTTGAATTTGATAACAGTGGGAAGGTTATATCAATAGAGGAGAAGCCCAAGGCACCGAAGTCCAATTATGCAGTGACTGGACTTTACTTCTATGACAATGAGGTAGTGAGAATAGCAAAAGCCCTCAAGCCCTCTGGTCGTGGGGAGCTGGAGATTACAGATGTTAACCGGGCATATCTTGATGAGGGGAAATTAAGGGTTGAATTACTAGGCAGGGGTTTTGCCTGGCTTGATACTGGGACGCACGAGAGTTTGCTGGATGCAGGTGAGTTCATTGCCACGATAGAGAGGAGGCAGGGACTGAAGGTTGCCTGTATTGAGGAGATTGCTTTCAAACTTGGGTACATCAATAGGAAACAGTTTATAGAACTTGCTGAGCAATATAAGGGTAATGGATATGGACAATATCTTTTAAAAATTTCAGAGGAGTCAAGATAAAGAATGCCATTTGATTTCAGAAGACTGGAGATTCCGGATATAATTCTTGTAGTTCCGAAGGTGTTTAAAGATGGGAGGGGCTTTTTTGCAGAGAGGTACAAGCATTCGGATTTTGCAAGGGCCGGGATAAGGGAGCATTTCCTTCAGGATAATCATTCTATGTCTAAGAAGGGAGTTCTCAGGGGATTGCATTATCAGAAATCTCCATCAGCGCAGGGAAAACTTGTCTGGTGCATTAAGGGGAGGATATTTGATGTTGCAGTGGATATACGGCGTGGATTACCTACATTTAGTAAATGGGTTGGGATAGAGCTTACAGATGAGAATAATTACATGGTATATATTCCGCCAGGGTTTGCTCATGGATTTGTTGTGCTGAGCGATTCAGCAGAGGTTATTTACAAATGTACCAACGAATACTCAAGAGAAGAAGAAAGGGGGATTATCTGGAATGACCCAGAGATTAATATAAAATGGCCCGTTACCTCACCGATCCTATCGGAGAGAGATGCTCATTTGCCCCCCTTAAAGGCAGCGGAGATAGATTTTTAATTCAATGAAGGTTTTAGTTACAGGAGCAAATGGGCAAGTAGGGAGGGAGATTGTTAAAATTTTGACATTACAAGAATATGTTGTGCTATCAAAGGGTAGGGAAGAACTGGATATAACGGATTTTGCAAAGGTCTCAGAGTGTATATCTGATTTCAAGCCAGATATTGTGATAAATTGTGCTGCCTATAACGATGTAGATGGGGCAGAATCAGATTGGGAAAGAGCATTTCTTGTTAATGGAATAGGTGTAAAACACCTGTCCATTGTCTGTTCAAGAAGAGGTGCAGATCTTGTCCATTTCAGCACTGATTATGTATTTGATGGTTTGAAGAGAGAGCCCTATACAATTGCTGATGCGCCAAATCCCATAAATAAATATGGAAAAAGCAAATTACTTGGAGAGGAGTGCTTGAAACACTACATGGAGAAATTTTATCTTATTCGGACGAGTTGGGTTTTTGGAGATGGTAGATTTTCGTTTCCAAAAAAGGTGATTGAATGGGCCTCAAAGAACAAAAAATTGCGAATTGTAGATGACCAGGTTTCTGTTCCGACATATAGTGTTGATTTAGCAAAGGCGGTAATAGACCTGATAAAAAGCAGGATTTACGGTATTTATCATATAACAAATTCCGGTTATTGCAGCAGGTACAGATGGGCGAAATTCATACTGGAAGGGATTAAATGGAGAGGCGATATAGAGCCAGCGAGTTCGGAAGATTTCAACACACCTGCAAAAAGGCCTGGCTTTTCTGTACTAAATAACTTTCCATTAAAGGAGACACTTGGACATCTCCTTCCGTCATGGGAATCAGCAACAGATAGATTTTTGAAGGAATCCGTGGGTGTATTATGAAGAAAATACTTGTAACAGGTGGTGCTGGCTTTATGGGTAGCGAATTCGTGAGAGAGGGAGTGAGAAGGGGATATTATATAATTGTAATGGATAAGCTTACTTATGCAGGAGACACAGAAAGATTAAAAGAAGTAATAAAGGAGATAAGTTTTTATAAAACAGATATTAAAAATCATGAGGCAGTGGAGAATATATTTAAAAAGGAGAGACCTGATTGGGTTGTACATTTTGCGGCAGAGAGTCATGTGGACAGAAGCATTCTTGAGGCAGTTCCATTTTTAAATACAAATGTAATGGGGACACAGGTTTTGTTAAAGGTCTCAACAAAGTATAACATAGAAAAATTCATAAATATCTCAACGGATGAGGTCTATGGCGAACTGGGTGAAGAAGGAGAGTTTAAGGAGACAACGCCACTCAATCCGAATTCACCATATTCTGTGAGCAAGGCATCCCAGGATATGCTCGGGAGGGCATACTTCAGGACCTATGGCTTACCGGTAATAACAGTAAGGCCATCAAATAATTACGGACCCTGGCAGTATCCGGAGAAACTAATTCCGGTAGTAATAATAAAGGCGTTGAACAATGAGAAGGTGCCCGTGTATGCGAGGGGAGAAAACAGGAGGGAGTGGCTATATGTCTCAGATTGTATTGGAGGAATTTTCACTGTGCTTGAGAGAGGGAGGGTGGGAGAGATATACAACATTGGTAGTGGTGTGGAGAAAAGGAACATAGATGTGGTGAAGAGAATTTTAAAATTATTGAATAAATCAGAGGAATTAATAGAATTTGTGAAGGACAGACCCGGTCATGACTTCAGATACTTTATGAATACGGATAAGATTAGACAGAAATTAAAGTGGAAGACAGAGGTATCTTTTGAGGACGGTATTGAAGAGACTGTTAAATGGTATGTGGAGAACATTAAGTGGGTCAAAAGTAAAATGCGATTTCTTAGAAAATACTGGAGGAACGTTTACAGATGAAAGTTCTTTTTTATACCTATCCGACAGCATTTCAGAATCCTGGAGGAGGCGAAATAGTGCTGTTAAAAACGAAAAAGCATCTTGAAAGCTTTGGTTGCCAGATTGATTTATTTAACCTCTGGGAGACAAAAATTTCTGAATATGATATTGTTCATTGCTTTGCAAGCACCACATACCCTTTCTGGTTTGCAGTAAGAGATTATAAAAAGAAACTTGTTGTTACTCCTACATTTTATCCCTTTAATAATATAAGAACAATTCTAAGGGCGCGTATAAAGCATTTCTTAAAGAAAAATGTATTCAAAGGGCATTATAGATGGTCATCCGAGAGGGCATTTCATCTTATTGATAAATTTACGGTGCCGTCCATGGCAGAAGCAAAAGCATTGGCAAGATATTATAATTTACCTGCGGGTGTTTTTGAATTTGTGCCCAATGGTGTTGATATAAAATTTTCCGAGAGAGTTGATGACATTTTCAGAAGGAAATTCAACCTCAAGGAGTACATATTGACCGTTGGACGAATCGTTCCAAACAAGAATCAGTTCTCGTTAATAAAAGCATGCAAAAAAATAGGGATTCCGCTTGTTATCATAGGTAGTCCTGACCCTGATAGTATAGAATACTATCAGAAGTGTTTAGTGGAAGGTAAAGGCAATACTATATTTGCAGGTTACATTCCACATAATGACCCGTTGTTACACTCTGCTTATCAGCATTGCTCTGCCTTTGTCCTGCCAAGTTTCAGAGAAACATGTGGAATGGTGGCACTGGAAGCAGGGATGGCAGGTGCAAGGGTGGTCATATCAGAGCTACCTACAACAAGGGAATACTTTGTGAATTATGCAGAGTACATAAGACCAGACGACATTGAGAGTATAGTGGCCGGTATAAGGGCGGTATTAAACAATAAGCACAACAATAGATTACAGGAACATATCCTGCAAAATTATACCTGGGATAAAATTGCAAAAAAACTCCTCTCAGTTTATCAATCTTTTATGGAAAAGTAATGAAGATTTCTGTGTTAATTACTACATATTTAAGGCCGGAATACCTTAAGAATTGCGTCTCTTCAATTCTGGCTCAATCACGGCTACCTGACGAAATTATAGTTGTATACCGTGCAGGAGATACTGTCACAATCCATCTGCTGGAAGAAATGAAGAACAAAGAAGCAAATAATTTTAATTTTCTCATACTTCCGGTTAATGAACCAGGTGTAATAGCAGCAAATAATGTAGGGATGAAAAAGGTGACAGGAGATATCCTGGTTTTCATAGACGATGATGCAGTTGCAGAGAAGAACTGGATTAAAAAAATTGAGAATTATTATTTGAATGACCCAAGGGTCGGAGCTGTTGGGGGAAGGGATATAATCCATGAACAGGATGGTAGAATTGTTGAAGGTCATTCTCATAATATCGGTAGATTGACTTGGTATGGAAAATTTACAGGCGGCCATCATCTCCAAACACAGGGTGTGAAGGATGTGGATGTTCTGAAGGGATGCAATATGAGTTTCCGGTTCGACCTGATAGAACCTGTCTGTGATACAAATTTTATAGGTGATGCCTGTAATTATGAAACTGATTTATGTTTCCAGATAAGAAAAAAGGGCTACAGGATTATATTTGATAGCACAATTGTGGTTCATCACTTTGTTGCTCCCAGATTCCTGCCAGGAGGAAGAGAAATTGTATCTTATGAAAGATTGTATTTCAGCCACCATAATCACGGGTATGTCCTTCTAAAGAATCTACCCTTTCCTAAAAAAATATTTTTTTTATTATATTTTTTTCTTTTTGACCCGATAAAGTGGTTCTTTAAATTAAAAATTTCTAAAAAGCCAGTAGGACTTTTAAGTTCTATTATTAAGGGTAAGAAAGATGCAATAAAGA
>FWPU01001734.1_pt1 | contig 46351 bp, 43 predicted proteins | sample 2228361 | NCBI WGS metagenome assembly FWPU01 (sample SAMEA103939777, study PRJEB20133) | metagenome
CATTTCATTATCCTTTCTGATAATCTCCCCTGAATTGCCTTATTTTACCTTTTTTACACGATTTTTCAATGTAGCAAGTCTAATATTTTCAGAGTCTCGGCAGGTAGAGCGATGAATTGCAATGGCAACAGGCGAGGAAAAATCCGCGAACTCTTAATCACCAACTATTTACATGAACCACAAACCTTGGCAATCAATTTTTGATACCTACAACATTCACGAACACGATTTTGATTAAACCGAACTGTCGCCCAAACCCACGCGATTGAACAGGTAATCCACATTGGCTTTAAGTTTTTGCAACAGCGATTCGGCGGAGAAAAGTGATTCGATGTCTTGTTCGGATAAGTGCGCGCGAATGTCGCGGTCGTTCAAGACAAGTTCTTTGAGGTGAATTTTTTCGCGCCAGCTTCTCATGGCGTTGCGCTGAACGAGTCTGTAGGCGTCTTCGCGTGTTAAGCCTTTCGTAGTGAGCGCGAGCATGATACTTTGAGAGGAAATTAAGCCAAATGAGAGCGCGAAATTTTCAAGCATACGGTCGGGGTAGACGAGCAATTTTTCTATCGCGTCCGAAAACTGCCGCACGATGTAGCAAAGGGCGATAGTTGAGTCAGGCATTACGATGCGCTCAACGGAACTGTGCGAAATATCGCGCTCGTGCCACAAGGCGACGTTTTCCAATCCTGCAAGGGCATTGGCGCGAATGACGCGGGCAAGTCCAGACAGGCGTTCAAAGGTAATCGGGTTGCGTTTGTGCGGCATGGCGGAACTGCCTTTTTGCCCTTCACTAAAAAACTCTTCTGCTTCCAGAACTTCGGTGCGTTGCAAGTGACGGCACTCGACCGAAAACTTTTCAATCGAGGAGGCAATTACCGCCAGCGTGCAAAGGTATTCGGCGTGTCTATCGCGCTGAATGATTTGCGTGGAAATGGGTGCGGGCTTCAAGCCCAATTTTTGACAGACATATTCTTCGACCTTCGGCGAAAGATGCTCGAATGTGCCAACCGCGCCGCTGATTTTGCCGACGCTGACGACTTCAATTGCGCGTTTGAGCCGCTCACGATTGCGCTTCATTTCTTCATACCACAAGGCGAGTTTCAAGCCAAAGGTGATTGGTTCGGCATGAACGCCGTGCGTGCGTCCAATTTGCAAAGTGTATTTGAACGTTTTGGCGCGTTTGGCAAGAATCTGCAACAGACGCTCAATATCGGCAAGAATGATGTTGCCCGCGTCGCGCAGTTGCATCGAGAGCGCAGTATCCAGCACATCGCTCGACGTCATGCCTTGATGAATATGCCGTGAGGGCGCGCCGACATGCTCGGCAACATTGGTCAAAAACGCAATCACATCATGCTTCGTCGTCTGTTCAAGTTCAAGAATGCGCGCAACATCGAAACGGGCTTTTTGTTGAATGATGGCGAAATCTTCGGCGGGAACTTCGCCCAGTTTGACGCGCGCTTCGACGGCGGCAAGTTCAATTTCAAGCCAGCGTTGCAGTTTGGCTTCTTCCGTCCAAATCGCGGCAATATCGCTTGGAGAGTAACGAGGTATCATTGAACTGTTGAAATTTTGAACGGCGTTAAACGACTTCGACGCGCGATTGGTCGCCGAGCATAAAGCGATTCGTCTTCGGCTTCTTCGACGCGCTCACGATTTGCACATCGTTGCCAAGCAAACTTTCTTCAATGCGAATGCCGACATCTTCAATTCGGCAATCTTTCAACACGATGCTGAACTCGATTTCCGACTTCTTGACGACAGTTGAATCGTAAATCGAAGTGAACGGTCCGATGTAAGAGTCTTCAATCAAGCAATTTTCGCCGATAATGAGCGGACCGCGTAAGACGCTGTTGATGATTTTAGAGCCTTTTCCAATCACAATTTTTCCAGAGAGGTGCGAGGCAGAGTCGACCTTGCCTAAAATCATGGTCTCTTGATTTTCAAGCACGAGTCGATTGGCTTCGAGCAAGTCGTAGGGTTTGCCCGTGTCTTTCCACCAGCCAGTAATTTCGGAGTAGGTTACTTTCTTTCTTTTGGAGAGCAAGTATTGATGCGCGTCGGAAATTTCCAGTTCGCCACGAGCAGAGGGTTTGATGGCATTGACGGCTTCGAAGATGCTTTCGTCATAAATGTAAATGCCGGCGACGGCGTAATCGGACTTCGGCTTTTTGGGTTTTTCTTCAATCGAGACGATGCGATTGCCTTTGAGTTCAGGCACGCCGAAGCGTTCCGGGTCTTTGACTTTGGCGAGCGTCAAGTGGCAGTTCGACTTATTGGCGTTGAACTCTTCAATGAACCTAACCACGCCACCGACCAGCATATTGTCGCCAAGATAAAAGATGAACGGTTCATTTTTGATGAAGTCCTGTGAGATTTTAACAACATGCGCCAAGCCAAGCGGTGCAGATTGAGGAATGTAGGTGATTTTCACGCCGTATTCTTTGCCCGAGCCAAACGCCGTTTGCACATCTTGATTGTCTGCATTAGTAACAATGCCAATATCTTTAATGCCAGCCTGGCGGACGGCTTCAATCGCGTAAGCAAGCATGGGCTTATTGGCAATCGGAATCAGGTGTTTGTTGTGTGTATGCGTGAGCGGACGAAGGCGCGTGCCTCTGCCGCCCGCAGTGATTAAGGCTTTCATTGATACAGTTACAGTTAAAGTTGAAGCATAGATGATTACATCAGGCGGAATGCGTCTTCAATAAACAAGATATCGGGTGTTTCGCCAGTAGTTATCGTAATGGCAACGACATCGAAGCGATAAAGGTCGGCACGATTTGGAAACTTGCGAAGATAACACTCTGCCGCTTTTGCAAGCTCGTTTTGTTTGGCGCGTGTTACGGCTTCGGCGGCATGTCCGAACTCCAATCCCTTGCGCGTTTTGACTTCGACGAATGAAATCACATTGCCTTTTCGTGCAATTAAATCGATTTCATTTTTACCGCACCGAAAATTGCGAACTAAAATCTCGAAGCCGTTTTTGATGAGAAACTCCGCCGCAAGATTCTCGCCAAATGCGCCAAATGAAGTATTTGAACGGCTGTTTGACATGCGATTAAACCGATAATGAACCGTGTTCGTTAAGGGTGAAAAATACAACAAGATTTAATCAAGTTATGGTTGAGGCGTTTTCACTGATGCATCTTTTCTCGCTTTTTTGTGTGGGCGGCTGGCTGATGATGCTCGTGCGCACGATGCTGTTGCATTATTGGATTCCGAAACTTGCCGATGCGCCGTCGCCGCAAACCTTCCCGCTGGTCAGCGTGATTGTGCCTGCAAAAAATGAATCCCAAAAAATTCATCAATCGCTTCGCTCGCTGCTTGTGCAAGATTATCCAAACTTTGAGCTCATCGTCATCAACGACCGCTCCGACGATGAGACGGGCGACATCATCGACCGCCTCGCCAAAGAAGACGCACGACTTAAACCGATTCACATCACCGAATTGCCGCACGGTTGGCTTGGTAAAAATCACGCCAATCAACGAGGCTTCGAGCAAGCACGCGGCGAGTATCTTTTATTTACCGACGCAGATATTCTCTTCGCACCGCAAACGATTTCAAAAACCGTCGGCTACGCACAAACGCGCAAGGCGCGGCACATCGTCGTCTATCCGAAAATGCTTTCCGAAAACATTTTTGAAGAATCCTTCCTTGCGCTTTTTGGCCTGCTCTTCGTCTGGAAGTTTAATCCCATCGGCGCGCGCAATCCGAAGAATAAGCGCGCTTACATCGGCGTGGGCGCGTTCAACTTCATCGAGCGCACGCTCTACAAAGCCATTGGTGAACACAAGCCGCTCAAAGCTGAAATCGCCGACGACGTCAAGCTCGGATACTTGGTCAAACAGCAAAGCGAAGCAACGCACGTCGTCGAAGGGCGCGACTTCGTGCAAGTGCGCTGGCGCGAAGGCTTATGGGATTCCATAAAGGGCATTGAGCGAAGTGCGTTTGCCGGCGTGAATTTTTCTTGGGCTTGGGTCTGGATTGGCGTGTTCGGAACGATTTTTGGCTTGATTGCGCCGTATTGGCTTTGGCTTTTGAATGATGCGTTTGCAACATGTTGCGCCGTAATTTCGCTCGGTTGTATTTACTTGGGTTATGCGGTCGGAAAACGCTCGCTCTGGCGCGCGCTGTTTGTAACGGCACTTCACCCGTTGATGTCGCTGTTGTTTCTTTACGCATTGGTCAAATCGGCGTGGCTCGTCTCGGTCAAGGGTGGCGTGGAGTGGCGCGGCACGTTTTACACAACCGAAGTTTTGAAACCATGAGTCGTGGCGAAATTGTAAATTGACTCAACAAACGGATCGTGTTATGTTCTTGTTTTTGTCATGGTGAACGACGCGACGCTACGACCTCACCTTGTCCCGACTTCGTCGCGACATCCCTCTCCTTTTTAGGAGAGGGAAAGATTCCGCAACGCGCAAGCAAGGGTGAGGTTTGCACGGCTCGGAATGAAAAACACACTTTAATAGCACTACCAACAAACGATATTCAACCGTTCTAAACGCTCAAATCCTATCAAACAACTATGGCGCAATCGTCATCAAAAAAACGCGGCAGTAGAAGAATCTGGCTCATCATTTTGATTTTGATTACAATTTTGATTGGAATCGGCGTGTATCGGTCGTCGTCGCCGAAGGTGAGCGTGCCGAAAGAAGCCGTATTGCTTATTGATGTCGAAGGGTCGTTGCCCGAACTGGTGTTGAGTGAAGGTTTTCCCGGATTGGCTCCAAAGTCGCCGCCCACATTGCAAGGACTGTTGGAGATATTGGATAAAGCGAAGATTGATGAACGAATCAAATTTGTTGTGGTGAAAATAGGTGCGTTGAGCACGCAACAGTCTAAGCTGACAGAACTGCGCGAAGCCATCGCCGATTTTCGCGCGTCAGGCAAAGAGATTTGGGCATTCCTTCCGCAATTTTCTGGCGACGCGGAGTATTTTCTGGCGTCGGCATGCAACAAAATCTTTTTTGAACGCTATGGTGTCTTGGTGCTCGACGGCTTGAAAGCAGAACTGCTTTACTTTAAAACCATGCTCGGCAAACTCGGCATCGAGTTCGAAGTGGCTCGACGCGGCAAATACAAATCGGCGGCAGAAGCCTTCTCAAACGACAAAATGTCCGAACCCGATTACGAACAGCGCGACGCCCTGCTGACGGGCTTCGACAAAATCTACGTGCAAGGCGTGGCACAATCACGCGGCATTGATGAAAGCACTTATCGCAAAATCCTCAACGAACAAGCCTACCTTTCCGATAAAGACGCACTTGCACAAAAGCTCGTCGACTCCGTCTGCTATTTCAGCGAACTCAAAGAGAGCATTCGCAAACAATTCAACATTGCCGAAGAAGACGATGCCTCGCTCTTTCTTCCAGCGAAGAAATACAAATCGGTTACTTACAAATCGTTGGGTCAAAAAGCGCAGGATAAAATCGCAATCATCAACGTTGTGGGTCAGTTGGTTGACGGCAAAAGTAATCCTTCGCCCGACGGCGAGAGCGACAGCGGCGACGAAACCCTCGTGCCCGCCATTGAAGAAGCGCGAAAAGATAAAACCATTAAAGCCATCATTTTGCGCGTCGACAGCCCCGGCGGCTCGGCAATTGCCTCCGACAAAATTCTGCTCGCTCTCAACAAAGCCAAAGCCGAAAAGCCCGTGATTGCCTCTATGTCGGGCGTTGCCGCCTCTGGCGGATACTGGGTCTCGATGCAAACGCAAAAAATCGTCGCAAATCCCAACACGATTACAGGCTCAATCGGCGTGATTGCCACCAAACCCTCGATGCGCGAACTTGCCGAGAAAATCGGCTTGAAACGCACCGTCATTTCAAAAGCCAAATACGCCGATGCGTTCAATCTCTTCGAGAAACTCCCGCCCGAGGTCTATCAAAAAGTTGATGCGCTGATTGATGATACCTATCAAGAATTTTTGCGCAAAGTTGCCGAAGGCAGAAACATGACCGTCCAACAAGTCGACGCCATTGCGCAAGGGCACGTCTGGCTTGGCGAAAAAGCAAAAGAAATCGGACTGGTTGATGAACTCGGCGGATTCCGCAAATCCGTTCAAATTGCCAAAAGCCTTGCGGGCATTGATGAATCAGCGCGCGTCGAACTGGTCAGTTATCCGAAGCGCAAAGATTTTTGGGATTCTTTCCTTGAAGGTTTGGGAAGTGAAACAGAGGCAACGCTTCTTGCTCGAGCCGTTCTGAATGTGATTTCTGAAAATATCAAGCAATCGTTCATTGGCGACGTCGAACTTCCGTTGGAGTTCAAGAGTGCGCTTCGCACAATGCGACGGCTATCATCTGCAACGCCGTTGCAACCGCAAGCAAGCATGCCATTTGAAATCATCGTTAAGTAAAAACCAACCATGACTGAAGCCGAAATTCGTCGCATCATTGACCTTGCCATTGAAGAACTGGGCGAGCGAGCCACGAAGGAAACCGTGCAAGCCGTCGTCGCCGAAGTGATGAAGGAATACGAAAAAGGCGCGCCGTCGCTCACGCTTTCAAGCCCGAAACCGCCCGTGCCGGCGTCGCACGATACGGGCAGAATTTTAGTAACCGCGTTTGGAAAAAATCGAGTCGGTATCGTCAGTGCGCTGACGACGGCACTTGCCGAACATCAATGCGATTTGCAGGACGTCTCGCAAAAAATCATGCAAGAATTTTTCACGCTGATTATGGTCGTTGACATTTCAAAATCGCCGTCGACTTTCACGCAAATTTTAGACGCGCTCTCGAAGGCGGGAGAAAAGGTCGGCGTGAAAGTGCACGCGCAACACGAAGATATTTTCAAAGCCATGCACCGCGTTTAAGAAAACAACAACTGTCGCACGGCATCATTGAATCGGGCTAATTCAGTTTCGTTGTGTTCATCAAGAAAGGCTTGCACGGCTCGCTCTGCGCCACCTGCAACAGGAAGAACTTGAACTTGTCTGGAATTGACAAACGGGGAAAGAAGAAATCCATTAACGAGAGCGGCGTTTGCGTCGTCTTCGGGAAGCACAATAAGATGGGGTTCATACTTGTTCGCGCTCACAGTTCAATATCATCGAGAATTAAATCATTGACGATGTTTTTGCCAGCGTATCGTTTGCGCTTAATTTTTCTTCAAAGACTCTCAATTCTTGAAATCCGTCGGGCAATTCGAAGGCAATCTCATACTTGAAGCGTTGTTGTTCGAGAGCGACTTCAAGTTCAAATCGCATCGGCGAGTCCCACTGTTCCCAAGCAAAATCCTTTGGAGTAAGCAGTTCTTTCAATCGGTTGGTGCCGCGTCCAATTTTTTGAAAGAGCTCGATGACGTCGCGAACCGTCGACTTGCCCGACCCGTTCTTTCCAATCAGCAAGCAAGAAGAAACACCTTTGAGCTTCAGTTCAAAGTTTTGAAAACATCGGTAGTTATGAGCATAGAGTCTTTCAATCATGTCTGTGAGTCATTGTTGAAGCGATTAAGCTTTAAGCGGCAAGCACTCTGGTGACTTTTTCTGCCGCATCTTTGAAGCCTTGCGCGGAAATGAGATTCAAGCCGGATTCATCGAGCATTTTTTGTGCAATGTCCGCATTGGTGCCTTCAAGGCGGACAACGACTGGAACAGTCAAGCCGATGTTTTTTGCCGCTTCAATGACGCCTGCCGCGACACGGTCGCACCGAACAATGCCACCGAAGATGTTAATCAAAATCGCTTTCACGTTTTTATCGCCCAAGATGATGCGAAAGCCGGCTTCAACGGTTTTGGCGTTTGCGCCGCCGCCGACATCGAGGAAATTGGCTGGCTTGCCGCCAGCAAGTTGAATGATGTCCATCGTCGCCATTGCAAGTCCCGCACCATTGACCATACAGCCGACATTTCCGTCTAAGCGCACATAGTTCAAATTAGATTTTGACGCTTCCACTTCGAGCGGGTCTTCTTCGGATTCATCGCGCAGGTCGGCGTAATCGGGGTGACGGAAAAGTGCATTGTCGTCGAAATTGATTTTGGCATCGAGCGCAACAACTTCACCTTCTTTGGTAACGACAAGCGGATTGATTTCTGCCAGTGAACAATCTAATTGAAGATATGCGTTGTAGAGCGCGGTGATGAACTTGACGCCGTTTTTGAATTGCTCGCCTGAAAGTTGCAAGAAAAACGCGGCTTCTCGAGCTTGATAGGCTTGAAGCCCAAGCAGTGGGTCGATGTGGATTTTCAAAATTTTTTCAGGGGAATGTTCAGCGACGGCTTCAATATCCATTCCGCCTTCGGTCGAGACCATCAACACATTTTTTGAAACCGAGCGATCGAGCGTAATGCCGAGATACAGTTCGCGCTCAATGTTCATGCCTTGCTCGACTAAGAGGCGTTGAACGACCTTGCCTTCGGGTCCAGTCTGATGTGTAACCAGCCGCGAGCCCAGCATTTTTTGTGCATATCCGTAGGCGTCTTCCGCTGATTTGACGACTTTGACGCCGCCCGCCTTGCCTCTGCCGCCTGCATGAATTTGCGCTTTAACCACCACAACGCCGCCGCCTTGCTCGGCAAGCATTCGCTCCGCCGCCGATTTGACTTCTTCCGCCGAAAAACAAACCGTGTTCTTGGGAACAGCGACTTGATACTTTTTGAGAAGTTCCTTTGCTTGATACTCGTGGATATTCATCTGATGTTTTGAGAAAGGATTTACTGAAAATGAAGCGCAGAAATGTAGCAAAATTCTCGCACTTTCTCCGCTTGCTTATCAAGATTCACACTTCTTTACAGTTTTAAGGCTAAATTGCAACTCAATGGCTAAACACATCATCAAAGCATGAAAAAGAAAGTCTTCATTATTTCTGGCATTGCAGTTGTTCTGCTCGTTGGAAGTTGGTTTTTCTTCTTTCGCAAATCTGAAACCGATGCCAAAGCCTCACCCGTCGGTTTGATGAAGCGAACCGCAAAAGTGGAGCGTCAGCCCATCAAAGTTCAAGTGGTTGCAACGGGACAAATCCAGCCTGTCTATAAAGTTGAAATCAAATCCAAAGCGAGCGGCGAAGTGCTGTCGCTCAAACTCAACGAGGGCGATTTTGTCAAAAAGGGAACAGTGATTGCGCTCATCGAAAAAACCGACGCGCTGGCAACTTACAACCAAGCCAAAGCCGATTTAGAAGTCGCTAAAGCGACGCTCAAACAGGTCGAAACCAACACCGAGCGAAGCCGAAAACTCTTTGAGCAAAAACTTATCAGCCAGCAAGAAATGGACGCCGCCAATCTCGAGCTCGAACAGCGCAGAGCCCAACTCATCAGAGCCCAAGCGGCGTTTGACCAAGCGCAAATCCGCCTGAACGATTGCGTTGTGCGTAGCCCGATTGACGGCATCGTGCTCGATAAACCCGTCGATGAAGGTCAAGTCATCATGGGCGGCTTGAACACGGTCGCGGGCGGCACCACAATCGTTACCATTGCCGACATGAGCCGCGTCTATGTCTATGCCAATATCGACGAAGTCGACGTCGGAAAAATTAAACTGGGTCAGCAAGCCGAAATCGTCGCCGATGCCTTCCCCGAAGAAAAATTCATGGGAAAAGTCTTGCGCATCGACCCGCTTGCCAAAGTCGAGCAAAATGTAACGCGCTTTCCTGTCGTCATTGAAGTCCCAAATCCAAAGTATCGATTGCTGGCGGGAATGAATGCAACAGTAACCATCACGGTCTATGAAAATCCCAACGCCTTAGTTGTGCCCGTCGAAGCCTTAAAAGAAATGAAAGGAGAAATGACTGCGGAACGCGGCGCGATGGGTTTCGGCAGACTTGGCGAGCGCAATCGCGACCTTCCCGACTCGGTGCGAAAAGCACGTCGCAAACCGTTTGAAGAACGCATAGCCTCAGGCGATTCAACCGCCTTGCGCTGGTCGGAAGAGCGCGCAAGAGCAAAACCCCGTCTCGTGATGCTCAAAGATTCCACCGGCGAAGCCGTTCCAAAGCCCATCTTGATTGGCGAACAAACCGCCGAATACGCCGAAGTCTTACGCGGCTTGAACGAAGGCGACGAAGTCGAAATCACCATCTTCTCCCGTGCGTTGATGGAAGGACAACAGTTCCAAGAACGCATGCGCGCAAACACCGGCTTCGGCGGGCAACCTTCGCGTGAGCAACGCCGAGAAATGCGCCGAAATTAAACCGCACCCAACCCGACGCATTTTTTCACCGCGCTTCTGTATCTTACCAAAACCGCCGCAACTGAAACGCGAGCGTTCAATTTTCCTGAAAACCAATTATGTCCGAAACGCTTTCCGAACAACATCTCGAGAAAACCTACAATCCTCAAACCGTTGAAGCCAAATGGAGTGTCTCGTATTTTGAAACGCTGGGGCTGACGCATGCCGAAAGCGCACCTGTCTTGCGCGGCGAAAAAAAAGCCTTTACGATTCTCATGCCGCCGCCCAACATCACGGGCAGTCTCACGATGGGGCACGTGCTCAATCACACCATTCAAGACCTCTTCATTCGCTACCACCGTATGATGGGCTACGAATCGCTCTGGCTTCCCGGCACCGACCACGCCGGCATTGCCACACAAACCCGCGTTGAAAAAGAACTCCGCAACGAAAAAACTTCCAGAGCTTTGCGCTTGGGGTTTCAGCGGATGGAACGATAGTAGTGGGTTGGAGCGCGTCTGGCAATGGCGCAACGAATACGGCGACCTCATTCTCAAACAACTGCGCAAACTTGGCGTCTCGGCAGATTGGCGACGAAACCTCTTCACCATGGACGAAAGCGCGTCGAAAGCCGTAACGCACACATTTATCACGCTCTACAACGACGGCTTGATTTATCGCGGTAAGCGCATCATCAACTGGTGCCCCGTGTCGCAAACCGCACTCTCCGATGAAGAAGTCGTCATGAAAACGCAAACCGATAAACTCTACTTCGTGCGCTACTTCTTCAAAGATGAACCCGAAAAGTTCATCACCATTGCAACCGTGCGCCCTGAAACCATGCTCGCCGACGTCGCCGTCGCCGTCAATCCCAACGACGACCGCTACAAATCGTTCATCGGTAAAATTGTGCTCGAACCGCTCACCAAACGCGAACTGCCCATCATCGCCGATGATTATGTAGAAATGGACTTCGGAACGGGCGCGCTGAAAATCACCCCCGCACACGACGCAAACGACTACCAAATCGGATTGCGGCACAACTTGCCATTCATCTGCGCCATCGATAAAACTGGAAAAATCGAACATGGCTTCGGCGAACTTTCAGGCTTAGACCGTTTCGTCGCCCGCAAAAAAGCCGAAGCAATTCTGCTTGCACAAGGCAACTTGGAAAAGGTCGAAGACTACACGCACAACGTCGGCTATTCGGAACGCGCCGACGTCGTCGTCGAGCCGTATCTCTCCGAGCAGTGGTTCGTCAACATGAAACCGCTCGCCGAACCTGCGTTGAAAGTCGTCGAAGAAGGTCAAATCAAATTCTATCCTGAACGCTGGATAAATACGTATCGGCATTGGCTTTCAAACATTCAAGATTGGTGCATTTCGCGCCAACTCTGGTGGGGACATCGCATTCCCGCTTACTACGCGCCCGACGGCACATTTGCCGTCGCTTCAACCAAAGAAGAAGCCCTTGCCAAACTCAAAGCCCAAAATCCCGCGCTCACACTCAACGACATTGTCCAAGATGAAGACGTGCTCGACACATGGTTTTCCTCGTGGCTCTGGCCTCTGACCACGCTCGGCTGGGACGGCACAAACTCAATGGAAACCGACGACTTCAAAGCCTTCTACCCAACCTCGACGCTCGTTACTGGACCTGACATCATTTTCTTTTGGGTGGCACGCATGATTATGGCAGGCTTATATTTCAAAAAAGAAATTCCGTTCCGCAACGTCTATTTCACCAGCATTATTCGCGACGGACAAGGGCGCAAAATGTCCAAATCGCTCGGCAATTCGCCCAACCCGCTCGACGTGATTGAAAAATATGGCGCAGATGCCTTGCGCTTCACGGTCATTTATCTTTCGCCGCTGGGGCAAGACGTGCGCATGGAAGTAACCAAAGACCAAGACACGCCGCAGGTCGAACAAGGTCGGAACTTCGCGACCAAAATCTGGAACGCCGCCCGTTTCCTCTTAATGAATCGCAACGAAACCTTCGAGAGCATCGATGAATTTGCATCGCGCTATGCAGGCTTAACGCTCGAGCCTTCCGCTTTCAACCTCACCGAGCGATGGATATTCTCGCGACTGAATCGAACCTTGAAGCACTATCACAACGCGCACGCAACCTTCCGCGTGAATGAATTAGCAAAGCTCACTTACGACTTCACTTGGGGCGACTTCTGCGACTGGTTCATCGAGTCAATGAAAGTCAATCTTCAAACGGCGCAATCAGCGGAAGAGAAAAAAGCAATCGTGTGCCGCGCGTTCTTCGTCTTTGAAGAGTCGCTGAAAATGCTTCACCCGATTATGCCGTTCATCACGGAAGAAATCTGGCAGAACCTTGCGCCGAGAGCCGAAGGCGCGTTTTTAGACACAACGCCGATTTCACAAGGCGAATCGACTTGGAACAACGAGCCATCGGAACAAGAATTTGAACTGCTGAAAAAAGTGATTACCGAGATTCGCAGTATTCGCGCGGTGCTCGGCGTGCCGCCTGCGCCGATTGCACAAGTGTTGGTAAAAGCCAATTCCAATGAGACGGCAGAAGTGCTCCTTCGCGAGCGCGCACTTCTTGAACGACTTGCACGCGCTACCTTGACGGTTGCTACAACCCTTGAAAAGCCAAAGCATGCCGCCAGCGCAATAGTCGAAGGCAATGAACTTTACATTTTGCTCGAAGGCTTAATTGACCTTGAAAAAGAAAAAGCTCGCCTTGCAAAAGAGATTCAAAAATCCGAGAATTATGTGAAGCAACTCGAAGCCAAACTCTCAAACGAAGGCTTCGTTTCACGCGCACCGAAGGAAGTGATTGATGCCGAAAAAGAAAAACTTGCCAACGCCAAAACAACGCTCACGAAACTGCAAGAAAACTTGGCAAGTTTGAGCTGAAAAATGGAAGAGTATCACGTAGATTTTACAATCAGAGAAGTGCAAACTAAACGAAACGCATCATGACCAGCGACATTTTATCCGAATCGCCGAAACAATTTACGCCGCCTGTTTTTTTGCGACGCAATAAGTTGGATTATGAATCCACCTACAAGGCTTCGATTGAAAATCCATCTGAATTTTGGGCAAGCATTGCCGAGCAACTGCTTTGGGAAACAAAGTGGAGCAAGGTGATGGAGTTTGAGCCGCCGAAGCACGAGTGGTTTATCGGCGCGAAGACGAACATCACGCTGAATGCGCTCGATCGGCACATCGTCGGAGAGCGGCGCAATAAGGTCGCACTGATTTGGTCGAGCGAGTCTGGTCCTGAAAACTATGTAACCTTTGACCGTTTGATTCGGCGCGTCTCGCAAGTGGCTAACGCGTTGAAATCGGTCGGCGTTAAAAAAGGCGATACGGTGTTGGTCTTTATGCCGAACACGGTTGAAGCGGTGTATGTGATGTTGGCGTGCGCTCGCATCGGCGCGATTCACGCCGTCATTCACGAAAAGGCTGGCGCACGCGCACTCAAAACCCGCGTCGAGGATATTGAGCCGAAGGTCGTTTTCTGCGCCGATGCCAGTTACAGCGAAGCGATGCACTTCCCCATGAAAAGCGTGCTCAATAGCGCCTTGCGCACCAGCGCGAGCGTCGAGCGCATCGTCGTCTTGCGTCGACAATCTCCAAAACTCAAACTCACTTCCGAGCGCGAAATTGACTTTTACGATTTCATTTCCGGGCAACCGCAATTCTGCAATCCGGAAATCGTCGAGTCCAATCATCCGCTGTTTGTGCTTTACACCAGTAGCACCAGCGGCAAGCCGAAAGGCGTTGTGCATACGCATGGCGGCTACATGGTCGGCGCATACTACGCGACAAAAACGATTTTAGATATTCAAGACAATGATGTGCTCTGGAACAGTTTCCACATTGGCTCTGCGCCCGGACATCTTTTCTCCGTTTATGGCACACTGCTTTCTGGCGCAACCATTCTCATGCACGAGGGCGCACTGGATTATCCGACTGTAGAAGCCTTCTGGCGGCGCATTGAGCGTCACGGCGTCAATATCTTGGTGTCGCACCCCTCGTTGCTTCAACAATTGCAGAAGCACGGCACCGAACTGATGAAGAAATATGACAACTCGACGCTTCGCCTGATTCTGACCACAGGCGGCGCGCTCTCGCCCTCGCTACACGAGTGGGCGCAAAAAGAAGTCGTCGGCAAAATCGGAAGCGTCGTCGAAATGTGGCTTCAAAATGAAATTCCAATTCCCGCCATCGGCAACACATTGAACTTTCCGATTAAAGTTGGGAAAGTCGGAAAAGCCTTGCCCGGTGTCAAACTCGATGTGCGCAGTCTGGACAGCGCAGAGCCACTCTCACAGCAAGAAGGATTACTCGTGCTCGATCACCCCGTTCCATACTTAATGCAAACCATCTGGAACACTCCCGAACGATACAACAAATACTGGCGGCATGTGGGAGGTTGTTTCAACACCGGCGACGTTGCCATGAAAGATGAGAATGGCTATTTCAAAATCATCGGCAGAGTCGACGACGTGATGAAAGTCAGCGGCTACCGCATTTCAAATGCCGAGCTGGAAGCGACATTAGCAGAACACCCCGCCGTCAAAGAAGTCGCCGTTGTAGGCTTGCCTGATGCAGAGAAAGGAGAAAAAGTGCGCGCCTTCGTAGTGCTCAAAAATCCTTTCGGTGTGGCTAATGCGCTCGACTCCTCTTTGCGCGACTTTGTCCGACACGAACTCGGCGAACTCGTCGTCCCCGACGAAATCGAGTTCCGAACTGAACTGCCGCGCGAAGCCGACGGCTCAATTTCACAAGCAACGCTCAAAGCGCAATCACTTGCGTAAGTAGTCCAATTAACTTGCAATCTATTTTCGCTATGGAACTTTCGTCCGATTTGCAATCCATTCAAGAAGCACGCACGCTCCTTGCCAAAGCCAAAGAGGCGCAACACGCCTATAAAGATTTCACCCAAGCGCAAGTCGATAAAATCGTTAAGGCAATGGCAGAAGCCGGCTACGAAGCGCGAGAACGCCTTGCCAAACTTGCCGTCGAAGAAACGGGCTTCGGCAAGTGGCAGGATAAAGTGAAGAAGAATATCGTCGGAACGAAAATGCTCTACGACTTCATCAAAGACATGAAGACGTGCGGGATTGTGAATAAAACGCACAACGGCAAAGTGTGGGAAGTGGCAACGCCAATGGGCGTCGTAGCGGCACTAATTCCAACAACGAACCCGACTTCAACGATGATGTATAAAGCCATCATTGCGCTCAAATCGCGAAATGCGATTGTCGCTTCGCCGCACCCACGCGCCGTGCGTTGCACCGTTGAAGCCGCCAAAGTTATTGCCGATGCCGCCAAAAAAGCCGGTGCGCCCGACAACTTGGTGCTTTGCATGACGAAACCAACCCTCGAAGGCACAACCGAACTGATGCGCCACGAATTGACCAGCGTCATTCTCGCCACAGGAAGTTCCGCAATGGTGCGCGCCGCTTATTCATCTGGCAAACCCGCTTACGGCGTCGGCTCCGGCAACGTGCCCGCGTTCATCGAGCGAAGTGCCAACATTCCAAAAGCCGTCGCCGATATTTTGTTCGGCAAAACCTTCGACAACGGCACGCTTTGCTCTTCTGAACAAGCCATCGTTTGCGACTTGCCCATTAAAAACAAAGTCATCGAAGAATTGAAAAAGCGCGGTGCCTATTTCGTCTCAATGGAAGAAAAGCAAAAGTTGGAACGCTACATGTTTCCAAAAGGCTTGAACCCCGAAGTGGTCGGCATGCCCGCAACGTTCATTGCAGAACGCGCTGGATTTTCCGTTCCGCCTCAAACCACAGTGTTAGTCGTAGAGTTAGGCGCAGTTGGAAAAAAAGAAATTCTTTCCGCTGAAAAACTCTCACCTGTCCTAGCGTTCTACACCGAAGACGGCTGGGAAGCAGGGTGCAAACGGTGCATTGAACTCTTGGAGTTCGGCGGCATTGGTCATTCGCTCGCACTGCACACGCAGAACGAAATGGTCATTGAGCAATTCGCCTTGCATAAACCAGCCTTCCGTATTCTCGTCAATACCGTGGCGGCGGTCGGAGCAGTAGGCTACACAACGGCACTGCCGCCCTCAATGACGCTCGGACCCGGAACCATCGGCGGCTCAATCACCACCGACAACATCACGCCACTTCATCTCCTCAACATCAAGCGAATTGCGTTCGAGACCAATCCCATCAATGATGCAAACGGCAACCCAATTCCAGAAGGCACGGGAAGTGAAGAACCAAAATCAACCGCACCAGCCACGCCGAAAAGTTTCTCCGAAATCATCGACGAGCGTATTCGCCTTAAAGCCGGCAATACGCCAACGCGCTCAACACACATTCACACAAGCAACGTTAAATCAACGACCATCGCGAAACTCTCCGACCAAGCCATTGAAGAACTGGTCAACAAGTTCAAGAAGTGAAAACAAAAAAGGCTTCCCGATGAGGAAGCCCCTTGCGTGAAATGATGCGTGAAGTGAATGTATTAGCTTAAAACTCGCTCAATGCTTTTCGCGCTTTTGTTTCCGCCAAGAACCACGCTTGCTTTTGATAAACTTGCACTGTGCTTGTGAGAATATCGGCAGTGCCAGGGTCGTTGTCTTTCGTTGCAAGTTCAATGTGCTCGTGAAGTGTGTCAATGATTTTATCCGTATCGGCGTGAAGCATTTCAACCATTTCAAGCGGCGAGAAGAGCGTGCCGTCGGCGTCGGTTACAAGCGAGAGTTCTAAAAATTCGCGCAATGTGCCAACAGGATAGCCGCCAATCGCACGCGAGCGTTCAGCAAGGTCGTCAATAATCTCGACAAGTTGCTCGTAATGCGCATCGAATAAATCATGCAACGGCTTGAAAAATGGACCTGAAATATACCAGTGAAATTTCTTGTATTTCACCGAAAGAACCGCCGCGCTGGCAATTTGTTGGTCTAACGCCGCCATAACGGCAGGCGTCGTATGTTTCACTCGGACTTCGGTCGACATAAATACCTCCTGAAAAGTTAGTTGATTTGTAAGACGATTTTGCCGAACTGTTCAGCACTTGCCATTTTGTGCAAAGCCTGTTCAGCAGACGAAAGTGAAAGAACATCGCTCACAATGGGCGTAAGTTGGTATGAGCGCACAAACTCAAGCATGTGTGAAAAATCACGTGGTGAGCCCATCGTTGAGCCAAAGATAGAAAGTTGTTTCCAAAAAACGCGTTGCATTGGAAAGGAAGACGGCACGCCTTGTGTTGCGCCGACGAAGACAATTCTTCCGCCCGGTGCGGCAAGTTCAATGAGTTTGAGAAAACCGTCTCCGCCTGCGCTGTCTAAAATCACATCAAAGCCAATGGATTTTAAGTCAGAGTCCCAAGCCGCGTTGCGGTAGTTCGCCCCGCCTTTTGCGCCAAGCGAAAGTGCTTTACGCAATTTTTCATCTGACCCTGATGTAACCCAAACTTCTGCTCCAAGAGCAAGTGCAAATTGTAATCCAAACAAAGCAACGCCGCCGCCAATGCCCGTAATCAGAACCTTTTCTTTCGCCTGTAAATCGGCGCGAGAAAAAAGGGCACGATAAGCCGTCAGCCCTGCTAAGGGCAACGCCGCCGCTTCGGTCCAAGAAAGATGAGCAGGCTTTTCGTGCAAATTTCCAACAGGAATTTTCACAAACTCGGCGAACGTGCCGTTATCGGGAAGCCCTAAAATGCGGTAGGATTTTTGTTGTGCCTTTTCGCTTGTGCCCCAGTCTAAACTCGGATTGATGATAACTTCTTTTCCAATCCAAGAAGCATCGGTGCTTTCAACAACAACGCCCGCGCCATCTGAACCGAGAATAATCGGAAACTTCAATCCCGCGTATTGTCCTTTTTGAATCCACAAATCCCGATGGTTGAGGGCGGCGGCGTGAAGGCGCACAATTGCATGATGTTCGGAAAGCACCGGCATTTCAACTGAACGGATTTGAAGGGGAAGATTGACGCCGTCTAAAACTGCCGCATTCATCGTCAGGGCTCCTTTTCACCGTAAAATTCAATCTTGAAGTGTGTCGCCTTATAGCCAGTTTGCGCATTGAATTTCGCTAAAAGGTCGTCGCCCAGTGCAAGCGCAACATCGTAAATTTTGCCCGTCTTCGTGCAGATGAAATGATGATGCTCTTTGGTGTTGCCGTCAAAACGCACAACGCCGTCGTCTAAAATAACGCGTTGAATCAGTCCTTCGTCAGCCAAAAGATTCAAATTGCGGTAAACTGTGCCGAGACTAACATGCGGCAAGGCTTTGCGAACTTGCTCATAGACCCAGTCGGCAGTTGGGTGCGAATCGGTTTGGCGCACCACACGTAGAATTTCTTCCCGCTGACGCGAGTAACGCTGTCCCGCGACTTTTTCTTTGATTGCAGACATACCTCTTTTGGAAAAGTTCAAATTTCAATCGGTAGTTTAACGCATTGAGCGCGCGAATGGTTTTATGCTTCAAATCTGCAAACGGCACGCTGTAATCTTGCGCGTCTAAAAATGAGGTTAATTTCTCATATCGGTCAAACCTGAAAGCAATTCAATGACTTCTTTCGCGCCCTTGTGAAGCGCAAGCGCAAGTGCTGTGAATCCGCGTTGGTCAATAGCATTCACATCAGCACCGTTTTGAATCAGCATTGAGACTGTTTCTTTGTGTCCTGCCATGGCGGCGAACATCAGTGCGGTCATGCCAATTGAATTTCGAGCGTTGATGTTTGCGCCTTTTTCAATCAATCGTTTTGCAAGGTCGGTTTCGCCTTTGAACGCCGCGCTCATCAGCACCGTATTTCCCATAAAATCGGGTGCGTGAATGTTTGCGCCGCGTTCAATCAAAAAGTAAGATAAGTCTGTTCGCTTGTTGTAGACCGCCAGCATCAGCATCGTGAAGCCTTTAGCAGTCGCCGTATCAATCGAAGTGCCTCGATTGAGTGCGATTTCAATCGTTTCTCGGTCGCCTAATCGCGCCGCAAGAAATACATCTCTTGGCTGTGCTTGCAAATGCTCAAATAAACTAACAAGAAAACTAAATAGCAAAAGTCGCTTCATAGACGTTTTGATTTGAATGTGTGAAAGAAAATCATCACGGCGACGAGATGCCGCAGTTCCCGCCGCCGTAACGTGCGCAACTTACTAAACTGTTGCAGATTCTTGTGCTTGCGCCGCGCGAACTTTTTCAAGCGCGTTCAAGTAATTTTGCGCATGTTCACGCTCGACTTTACCAAACGATTTGAACCGCTTCGCCGCCGCCTTGAACATTTCAGCATGCTCACGCGATTCTTTGGCTTGCTCGCGAAACTCTTCAACAGCGGCTAAGTTGCCTTCCTCAATCGCCTCGCGCTCAAATTGCGGATACATCTGATTCGTCTCGTAAAGTTCGCCCTCTGCCGCAATTTCAAGAAGTTTCTCAACCGTCATGCCTTCTTTCGGATAGAGCAACTGCAAGTGCGCAACCGCGTGTCCGAATTCATCTTTGGCAGTTTTTTCAAAAAGTTGAGCCACTTCTTCGTTGCCCAACTCGCGCGCAATTTCACCGAAGTAAAGATAACGGCGAAATGCCATAGCTTCGCCTGCAAAGGCAGATTCAAGATTTTTGCGTGTTTTTGTGTTGCTGTTCAACATGGCTGGATTTCCTTTCGTGATTGATGTTTAATAATAGTAACGATTACTAATACTGAAAATATAAAACAAAGTTTCAAAAAAGCAAGAGATGTTCTTCCAAGCAGTGAATGTTTGGCGGGATTGCTGTAATAAAAAATGTTGTAGAACGTTTTGGAATTTTGAGGACAAACTGCTACATTTGTAGCCCTTTTTTCTGTGCAAAGTCGCTCATAACTGTGTTTGGTCAAGTTTGAAAGTTAGTCGAGTGCTGAGAAAGCGCGTGGGGAAAAGGTGTGCGGGGCAAGTGAAATGATGGGTGTTCAGGAAAATGAAGATGTGAAAAGGGGTTGCCGACTGTGGACAAAGTTTTTTGAAAAATTGCCAGTGCTGGTGTAGCTCAGTTGGTAGAGCAGCTGATTTGTAATCAGCCGGTCGGGGGTTCAAGTCCCTTCACCAGCTCATGTTGGGTAGGTAGCGAAGTGGTCAAACGCAACTGACTGTAAATCAGTCGACTTAGTCTTCGGAGGTTCGAATCCTTCCCTACCCACTTGGTGCTGTGGTATAGGCTGATGTAGCTCAGTTGGTAGAGCACGTCCTTGGTAAGGACGAGGTCACCGGTTCAATCCCGGTCATCAGCTCAACGAATACGGGCGTAGCTCAATTGGTAGAGTAGCGGTCTCCAAAACCGTTGGTTGTGGGTTCGAGTCCTACCGCCCGTGCGATGCGCACAAGCTAGAAAGCCTTGTGCACAAGCCTGTAAATAGTTTAAGTATCTGAATCTGAAATTCAAGAACGTAGAAACGTCAAGATGAAGCTGACTGAAAGCATTGGCAATTACTACAACGATGTGGTCGCGGAAATGAAAAAAGTAACGTGGCCTTCCAAAGATGAGCTTCGCGAGTCAACGCTGGTGGTTTTGACGGTTGCGGGGATTCTTGTGCTTTTCACATTTGTGATTGATGAAAGTTTGAATTTGCTTATCAAGCAATTTTTGAGATAAAAGGTGAGAAATATGAGCGAACACGAGCAAGGTCAAGAGTCGGAACAAAAGGCGGAAGTGCTGTCGCAAGACATGGCGACTCAACCGCCTGTTGAAAATACAGAGGCACAAGCAGTGTTGTTGAAGCACCCTGATGTGAAATGGTATGCCGTGCGCACTTATTCGGGTCATGAGAAAAAGGTAAAAGAGCATATTGACAAAGAAGTTGAAAAACAAGGCGTCAAGGAAAAACTTCCGACGGTTCACATTCCCTACGAAAAATTTGTCGAGGTGAAAGATGGGAAGAAAAAAAGCCGTATGAAAAATGCCTTTCCCGGATACATCTTGGTCGAGACATTTTTAGATAAGCAGACGAAGAGTATTATTCTCGACGCTCCATCTGTTATTGGATTTTTAGGTGTGAAAGATGAGCCGATTCCACTTCGTCCTGATGAAGTCAAGCGCATTTTGGAAGACGGGCAGGAAGAGAAGCGCATGTCGGTGAAAGCTCCGTTTGAGATTGGAAATACAGTTAAAATTACAGATGGACCGTTTAGTTCGCTGACAGGAACGGTTCAAGAAATCAACGCCGAGAAAATGAAAGTCAAAGTGCTAATTGGATTTTTTGGACGAAGCACGCCAACCGAGTTCGATTTTTCACAAGTCAAGCCAGTAAACGCATAAAGAACACGCAAACGAAATTCAACGAATTATTTTCGCATACAACTGATACTGAATAAACAATGGCAAAGAAAGTAACGGGATTTATCAAACTTCAAATTCCCGCTGGGGCGGCAAATCCTGCTCCGCCCGTCGGACCTGCGCTCGGTCAAAAAGGCGTAAACATTATGGAGTTTTGCAAACAATTCAATGCAAAGACGGCATCGCAACAAGGTTTGATTATTCCCGTTGTGATTACGGTCTACTCCGACAAATCCTTTACCTTTATTACCAAAACGCCGCCTGCCGCAGTGCTGCTCCTGAAAGAAGCAAAGATTGAAAAAGGCTCTGCACAGCCCAATCGCAATAAGGTCGCACAAGTAACGAAAGCACAAATCAAAAAAATTGCCGAACTGAAAATGCCAGACCTCAATACGACGAAATTGGAGTCGGCAATGTCAATGGTGGAAGGCACGGCAAAAAGCATGGGAATTACCGTTGTAGAATAACAAATTTTTTTTCGTGGGAGATGCAAGAAGCATATGCGTATTGCATCGCTTTTTTTAACCACAATTTTATTAAACGCAATGGCAGGAAAGAAAAATAAAGCGGCAGTGGCGAAACTAACGCCTAACGCAGAGTACACAGTTTCAGAGGCGGTTTCAAAGCTCAAAGAAATCACGAACACAAAATTTGACGCAACACTTGATATTGCGGTTCGTCTTGGCGTCGACCCGAAGCATGCTGACCAAATTGTGCGCGGCACGGTTGCGCTTCCGCACGGCATTGGGAAAAGCGTACGCGTGCTCGTCATGTGTAAAGCAAATAAAGAACAAGAAGCCAAAGACGCAGGTGCGGATTACGTCGGCTTGGCTGAATTTGTGGAGAAAATTCAAGGCGGTTGGACGGATGTCGATGTGATTATCGCAACGCCCGATACAATGGGTGAAGTCGGTAAGTTAGGAAAAGTGCTTGGTCCGCGTGGCTTGATGCCGAACCCGAAATCCGGAACCGTAACGATGGATGTCGCAAAAGCGGTCAAGGAAGTAAAGTCTGGTAAAATTGAGTTCCGTGTCGATAAAGCTGGAATTGTGCATGCTGGCGTTGGGAAAATTTCATTCGAGGCGGCAAAACTGACGGAAAATGTGAAAGCATTTTTAGATGCAGTGCTTCGCGCCAAGCCATCGGCGGCGAAAGGTCAATATATCAAGTCGGTGTATCTTTCAAGCACGATGTCGCCCAGTGTTAAAATTAAGCGCGACGAAGTCGCACTATAAACTTGTGAAAGGAAATCAACCATGAAAAGAGAACAAAAAGAAAAAGTGATTGCGTCCGTTGCTGAAAAACTCAAAAAAGCGCAAGGCATTTATTTAACAGATTTCACAGGTTTAACGGTCGAGGAAATCAGTAATCTTCGCAACGAGTTCCGCAAAGCAGGCGTTGAATATCGGGTTGTGAAAAACACCCTGATTAAAAAGGCAATGCAAGAAGCGAAAATCAGCGACAAGGTGTTTCCCGCACTGAAAAGTTCAACAGGGTTAGCACTTTCATATGATGACCCGATTGCGCCTGCAAAAATCATCAAGAAGTTCGCGGCAGAGAACGAAAAGTTGAAGTTTAAAGCGGCAACGATTGATGGAACTGTATTTGAAAGCAAGCAGCTCAACGATGTTGCTGGAATGCTCAGCAAGGCGGAAAATATCGCGCGGGCGATTGGCACCATCAATACGCTCGTTGCTGGCGTGCCGCGCACCGTCAATGCCGTGATGAGAAACCTCGTGAATGTGCTTGACCAAATTGCGAAGCAAAAAGCGGCACAAGCATAAGTTGAACGGTTCTACTTAATCGAGTTTATTACGCACTCAAACAACTAACTTTTTTAGGCGGTACACGCTTCAACACTGCCGAAAAACAAATTTGAAAGGAAAAGAAACAAAATGGCATCAGTCGAAACACTCGTTGAAGAGATTGGTAAATTAACGCTCACCGAAGCCTCTGAATTGGTGAAGGCTCTCGAAGCCAAATTCGGTGTAACGGCATCTGCACCGGTTATGATGGGCGGTGTTATGCCCAGCGCAGCCGCTGGTGGTGCTGCACCTGCCGCACCTGCGGAAGAAAAGACGGAATTTGACGTCATTCTCAAGAGCGGCGGCGCGAACAAAATCAACGTCATTAAAGTTGTGCGTGCCGCAACGAATCTCGGGCTCAAAGAAGCCAAAGATCTCGTTGATGGCGCACCAAAACCCGTCAAGGAAGGACTGCCGAAAGCAGAGGCGGAAAAATTGGCAAAAGAACTCCGCGACGCTGGAGCCGAAGTCGAAGTCAAGTAATTGCTCGTATCACCGTTTTAACGGCAAAGCTCCGCGTCCCAAATTTGGCGCGGGGCTTTTGCTGTTTTCGTATCTCTGACCTTCACTGTAAAAATGAGTTGCCAAAAACGGTGTAAGAAGTGCAATTAAAAAAGCCGTTGAAAGGAAATAGCACCGACGAAGTTCTAATCGTGGAACGTCTAAGGGCAAAACTCCGATTTTAGGCTTCTGCCTTACCTGTGTCGAATTGTCCCAAAAGGAAATTTACCAAACCTTTCCAAAAGCGAGGGAATCGTGAATAAAAAGACCGCGAAAAAGAAAAACGAGAGAATTTCCTTCTCAAAACTTCCAAATATCGTCGAGCCGCCAGACCTTCTGAAAGTCCAGTTAGATTCATTCAGAGCGTTCATACAAGATGATGTGCCACCTGAACGCCGCCAAAACATCGGATTGGAAAAAGTGCTTCGAGAAAGTTTTCCTGTAACCGATACACGCGGACTTTACTTGTTGGAGTATAAAAGTTACTCGATTGATAAGCCGCGTTACTCGGTGGAAGAATGTATTGAGCGCGGGCTAACATACGAAGTTACGCTAAAAGCCAAATTGCGTCTCTCGCTGAAAGACGAGCCAGAAGAAACAGAGTGGAAAGAAACGATTGAGCAAGAAGTGTATTTGGGAAAAATCCCATACATGACGGAGCGAGGAACATTCATCATCAACGGGGCGGAGCGCGTTATTGTGGCACAGTTGCATCGCTCGCCGGGCGTGGTGTTCTCCGAAGCCACTCACCCCAATGGAAAGAAAATGTATTCGGCAAAGATTGTTCCATTGCGCGGGTCATGGATTGAGTTCCAGACGGATATTAACAATATGCTTTACGTATATGTCGACCAAAAGAAGAAGTTTTTGGCGACAACACTTCTACGCTCCATTGGCTTCCCGAAAAACGAGGACATTTTGAGGCTCTTTGATATTCTCGAAGAACTTGATGTGAAAAAAGCAGTCGAAGAAAACGAGCATCTCTTAGACCGCCAACTTGCCAACGACGTCGTCAATCCTGAAACCGGCGAAGTGATTTCTGCCGGAACAATCATAGAAGAATCTCATATTGAACTTCTTGTTGCAAGCGGCGTGAAGAAAATCAAGGTCAGCCGCAACGGTAAAGATGATGTTCTGGACAAATCGATTATTTCAACAACCCTCGCCAAGGATGAATCCAAGACCGAGACGGAAGCCTTAGAGCAAATTTATCGCGAGCTCCGCTCGAACGAAGCACCCGACTTGGAATCGGCGCGAAACCTTTTAGAGCGCACCTTTTTCAATAATAAGAAATACGATTTGGGCGATGTCGGACGCTACCGCATCAATAAAAAATTGCTCGGCGAGTTCAAAGAGTTATTCAATGTTGTAAAAAAAGACGCGGAACTGAAAAAAATGTTTGATAGCCTTTCCGAGACCATCGGCACGTTGAGTTTTGAAAAAGGTAAGGAAGGCGTGAATCCTGAAATTTCCGTGCTCACGCAATATGACATTGTGGCGATTATGTATTACCTCATTCGCCTCGTCAATGGAAAAGTGGAAGTCGACGATGTCGATCACCTTTCAAACCGCCGTGTTCGCAGCGTTGGAGAACAACTCGCAGGGCAGTTTTTGGTTGGATTTGCCCGAATGGGAAAAAACATCAAGGAAAAACTCAATGCACGGGACGCCGAAAAAATTACGCCTGCGGATTTGGTTAATGCCAGAACGGTAACGAGCGTCATTGCGTCGTTCTTCGGCACAAGCCAACTTTCGCAATTTATGGACCAAACGAATCCGCTTGCAGAATTGACAAACAAGCGCAGAACCTCCGCGTTGGGACCGGGAGGATTGACGCGCGAACGAGCCGGCTTCGAGGTGCGCGACGTGCATTACACGCACTACGGACGACTTTGCCCGATTGAAACACCCGAAGGACCGAACATCGGGCTGATCTCCTCGTTCTGCATTTACGCCGAAATCAATCCAAAAGGGTTTATCGAAACGCCATATCGTCCGGTGAAAAACGGCGTGCCTGAAAATAAAGTCGTCTACCTTTCGGCAGAAGACGAAGAAAACAAAATCACCGTTCCTGCAACGATTGCGCTGGATAAGAACGGAAAAATTGCAGAAGACCGTGTCCAAGCGCGCAAACGTGGCGATTATCCACTTGTGGAAGCCGAAGAGATAAACTATATGGACGTTGCGCCCAATCAAATTGTAAGTGCGGCGGCGGCACTCATTCCGTTCCTCGAGCACGACGACGCCAACCGCGCCTTGATGGGTTCAAACATGCAACGCCAAGCCGTTCCGCTCTTGCGCGCAGAAGCGCCGCTTGTCGGAACAGGGCTTGAAGGCAAAGTCGCACGCGATTCACGAACGATGATTATTGCCGAAGGAAATGGGGTTGTGGAATCCGTCAGTGCAACGGAAATCACCATTCGCTACGACCAACGACTCAATGACGAAGAAGATGGCTCGCTCATTGATGTTAATGAAACCCTGAAAACTTACAGACTCACGAAGTTTTTCCGCTCAAACCAAGACACCTGCGTCAACCAAAAGCCGATTGTCTCCGAAGGTCAGCGTGTCCGCAAGGGCGACATTCTCGCCGACGGCTCATCGACCGAAAACGGTGAATTGGCACTCGGCAAAAACGTCTTGGTAGCGTTCATGCCATGGCGCGGATACAACTTCGAAGACGCCATCGTGGTTTCAGAGCGAATCGTCTCGGAAGATGTCTATACCTCGATTCACATTCATGAGTTTGAGCTGACGGTGCGCGATACCAAACGCGGCGAAGAGCAATTCACCCGCGATATTTACAACGTCAGCGAAGAAGCGTTGCGAAATCTCGACGAGAACGGCATTATTCGCGTCGGCGCGGAAGTCAAAGAAAAGGATATTCTTATCGGTAAAATCACGCCGAAAGGAGAAACCGACCCAACGCCCGAAGAAAAACTGCTTCGTGCAATTTTCGGAGAGAAGTCGAGCGATGTCAAAGATGCCTCGCTTCACGCACCGCCGGGAATGGAAGGCGTCGTGATTAAAACAAAACTTTTTAGCCGAAAGAAAAAGCTCACGGAAGACCCGAAAATTCTCATTGCCAAACTCGAGAGAGAGTATGATAAGCGCAAGACGGAACTGCAAACGAAGTTCCTCGAACGCCTTGTGCATTATTTGGGCGACAAAGAATCCATCGGCGTCAAAAACATCAAAGGTGAAACAGAAATCCGCAAAGGCACACGATTTAACCGCGAAAATCTCGAAGCCTTTGTCAATCCAGCCCGGCTTGAAAAGTTAGACCTGAATGTAGGATTTGTAGAAGCAACAAAGACCAACAATATCGTCCGCCGATTGATTGAAGAGTATCGCCGCCGATTAAAGGCAATTCAAGATGAACTCGAGAACGAAAAGCACAAAATCAATGTCGGCGACGAACTTCAACCCGGCATCGAAGAACTCGCCAAAGTGTATGTGGCTCAAAAACGCAAACTGCAAGTCGGCGATAAAATGGCTGGTCGGCACGGAAACAAAGGCGTTGTCGGAAAAATTGTGCCAGTCGAGGATATGCCCTTCATGGAAGATGGAACGCCCGTCGACATCGTGCTCAATCCGCTCGGCGTGCCAAGCCGCATGAACATTGGTCAACTGTTTGAAACCGCGTTGGGTTGGGCGGCGGATAAACTCGGCGTCAAATTCGCAACCCCGATTTTTGACGGCGCAACCTACGAAGAGGTCGAAGAAAAATTAAAAGAAGCAGGACTTCCCGCAAACGGAAAAATCACGCTTTATGACGGACGAACGGGCGAAAAATTTGAGCAAGAGGTAACCGTTGGATACATCTACATGCTGAAACTCTCACACTTAGTCGATGATAAAATTCACGCACGCTCCACAGGTCCTTATTCACTGATTACACAGCAACCGCTCGGCGGCAAGGCACAGTTCGGCGGACAGCGGTTCGGAGAAATGGAAGTCTGGGCGTTGGAAGCCTACGGCGCGGCGAACATTCTACAAGAAATGCTCACCGTAAAATCCGACGACGTCGTCGGGCGCACGCGCACTTACGAAGCCATCGTCAAAGGGCAAAACTTGCCAGAGCCTTCCGTGCCAGAGTCGTTCAACGTGCTGGTCAGAGAGCTGCAGGGTCTCGGTCTCGAAATTCGCATCGACGACAAAGTGCCCTGACCATTGGACTTCAACTGAAGCGCGTCCCAGCGTTCGAGTTTGACGGATGTTCATTTTAAGACGGAAAGGCAAGGTGTCGGCGACTTCAAGCCCGCCGATATCAACATCGACAGTATCAACATCAAATCACTAACACAAGAGAAGGGAGAAGCCAACATGGCATTTCTAAGCTCACCAGCCATCAAGCGCGACTTCGCAAAGATAAAAATCAGCATTGCCTCGCCTGAAAGCATCTTAGCGCGTTCTCGCGGCGAAGTGTTGAAGCCGGAAACCATTAATTATCGCTCCTACAAGCCGGAGCGCGACGGATTGATGTGCGAAAAAATTTTCGGACCGACGAAAGATTGGGAATGTTACTGCGGCAAGTATAAGCGCGTCCGCTACAAAGGAATCGTCTGCGACCGTTGCGGCGTAGAGGTTACGACGAAATCCGTCCGCCGTGAGCGCATGGGGCATATCTCGCTCGCCGTGCCAGTAGTTCATACATGGTTTTTCCGCTCCGTTCCGAGCAAGTTGGGTGCGCTCTTGGAACTTTCCACCAAGGAACTTGAACGCATCATCTATTACGAAGTCTATGTCGTCATCAACCCTGGCGACCCCGGTGAGAGACAAGGCTTGAAGTTCATGGATCGCTTAACGGAAGAGCAATACTACAAGGTGATTTCCGAGTTTGAAGACAATCAAGACCTCGATGACGACGACCCGAAGAAATTTGTCGCAAAAATGGGCGGCGAAGCCATTAAGATGTTGCTCAAAAAATTGCCGCTCGACGACCTTTCAAAGCAGCTGCGCGAAACACTAAAGACTGCAACATCTGAACAAAAGAAAGCCGATGCGCTCAAACGACTCAAAGTTGTTGAAGCATTCCGAAATTCCTACGAACCGCCGCCGAAGGAAACGAAGAAAAAAGAAGAGTTTTCGCTTGAAGCCCCCGAACCGTATCGCTACGAAGGCAACAAGCCCGAGTATATGGTGATGGAAGTCATTCCCGTGATTCCGCCCGAATTGCGCCCGCTGGTGCCGCTCGAGGGTGGTCGATTCGCGACGTCGGACTTGAACGACCTCTATCGCCGCGTCATTATTCGCAACAATCGCCTGAAAAAACTCATCGACATCAAAGCCCCCGAAGTCATTTTGAGAAATGAAAAGCGAATGTTGCAAGAAGCCGTCGACGCGCTCATCGATAACTCACGCAAGGCAAACGCAGTAAAATCGGGCGAAAGCAATCGCGCGTTAAAGTCGCTTTCCGACGCGCTCAAAGGCAAGCAAGGACGCTTCCGTCAAAACCTGCTCGGCAAGCGCGTGGATTACTCAGGACGCTCGGTCATCGTCGTCGGACCTGAACTCAAACTCCATCAATGTGGATTGCCGAAAGACATGGCGATTGAGCTCTTTCAGCCCTTCGTCATTCGACGCTTGGTTGAGCGGGGCTTGGCAAAGTCGGTGAAATCCGCCAAGAAAATGATTGACCGTAAAGACCCAGCGATTTGGGACGTGCTTGAAAAAGTCATCGACGGGCATCCCGTGCTCCTGAACCGAGCCCCCACATTGCACCGCTTGGGCATTCAAGCCTTCCAGCCCGTGCTCGTCGAAGGAAAAGCGATTCAAATTCACCCGCTTGTTTGCACGGCGTTCAATGCCGACTTTGACGGCGACCAAATGGCGGTTCATATTCCGCTCTCAATGGACGCGCAAATGGAAGCGGCAATGCTCATGCTTTCAGCGCACAACCTCATTTTGCCAGCAACTGGCAAACCTGTTACCGTGCCGTCGCAAGACATGGTACTGGGAATTTATTACATCACCAAAAAAGCTAATGGCAGAAAAGGTGAAGGCAGAATATTCGGCGATATGCCAGAAGTCATCGTTGCTTACAACGAAGGCGAAGTGGATTTGCACGCACGCATTTTCTTGCGCTACGACGGCAAACGCGATGAAATGGTCGATATTGATGAGGTGGTCAAAATCATAAAAGATGAACATAAACGCACTTGGGTCAAAGAGCAACTCAAACAAAAGAAAATGCTCGCCACGACCGTCGGGCGCGTGCTGTTCAATCAAATCATTCCGAAACAAGTCGGCTTTATCAATCGCGTCATCAAGAAAAAAGACTCACGCGATTTAATTGCCAAAGTCATTGAGACAACGGGAAATGTGCAGACGGTAGAGTTTTTGGATAATCTCAAAGCACTGGGTTTCGCCTACGCGATGAAGGGCGGACTTTCCGTCTCACTTTCAGATGCAGTTATTCCGACGGAAAAGGACGAACTCATCAAAGAAGCACAAGAGAAAAACAACCGCATTCTCAAAGAATACAGCGGCGGTTTCATCACGGAAAATGAAAAGTATAACAAGGTCGTCGATGTGTGGCAAAATGTAACGAACCGTGTGGCAGAAAAAGCCTTGAAAGCACTCGAGGAAGACCGAGAAGGATTCAATCCGCTCTTCATGATGCTTGACTCTGGCGCACGCGGTTCGCGCGAACAAGTGCGTCAGCTCACAGGAATGCGTGGTTTGATTGCCCGTCCGCAAAAATCCATGTCAGGGCAACCCGGCGAAATCATCGAGAACCCGATTATCTCAAACCTCAAAGAGGGCTTGTCGGTGCTTGAATACTTCATTTCAACACACGGCGCGAGAAAAGGACTTTCAGATACCTCGCTGAAAACGGCGGACGCGGGATACCTTACACGTCGCCTACATGACGTTGCGCAAGACGTCATCATCAACGAACTCGATTGCGGAACGAAGCGCGGCATCACGCTCAATCGGCAAGCGGAAGAACGATGCGGCAACAAGGTCAAATTCCACGAGCGGTTGAAAGGACGCATTACTGCCTCCGACGTCATTGACACAAACACGGGCGAGGTCGTCATTGAAGCAGGACGATTGATTGATGAAGAACTCGCGTCTATGATTGAACAAAATCTTGGAATTACTGAAGTAACGATTCGCTCCGTCTTGACTTGCGAAACGCGGCGCGGCATTTGCGCAAAATGCTACGGCACGAGCTTGGCAAATAATCGCTTGGTCGACGTCGGTGAAGCCGTTGGAGTCATTGCAGCACAATCAATTGGGGAACCAGGAACGCAGTTGACACTTCGCACCTTTCACCAAGGCGGTGCGGCGCAAGGTGGTATTTCTGAAACGGAAATTAAAGCTGCGTTCAGTGGGCGAATCCAGTTCGAGAACGTCCGCACAATTTTAACAACGCAATTGAACGAAAACACAGGCGAGGAAGTGGAAAGCCATGTCGTCATTCGCAAAAATGGGGTGTTGAGTATCGTTGAACCCGACACAGGAAAAGTCTTGAAAAGATATACAGTTCCTTACGGTGCAAAACTACTCTGCGCCGATGGAGACCTCGTCGAAAAAGACGCAATGCTTTTCAGTGTTGAGCCGAACAGCACACCGATTATCTCTGAATTCAGTGGTAAGGCGCGGTTTGTGCAAATCATCAAGGGTGAAACCTACAAGGAAGAATCAGACCCGCAAACCGGCATAGTGCAACGCATCATCATCAACTGGCGTTCAAAATTGAGAGCAAGCGACGTGCGCGAGCCGAAAATCGAGATTCTCAACGACAATAACGAAGTCATTGCAACCTATCCGATTCCGATTAAAGCAACCCTACTCGTTGAAGACGGCGAGAAAATTAAGAGTGGCGACACGCTTGCCAAGGTGCCGAAAGACGCTTCACGGCTCGGCGGCGACATCACCGCAGGCTTGCCCCGCGTTACCGAACTCTTGGAAGCGCGCAACCCGTCAGAACCCGCAGTCGTGGTCGAGGTGGCTGGCGTCGTTAAATTCGCCGGACAAAAGCGCAACAACAGAGAAATCAAAGTTGTTACCGACTACGGCGAAGAAAGACTCTATTCCGTGCCGCTTGGCAAACACTTGCTCGTCAATGAAGGCGATGAAGTCAAAGCTGGCGACGCCCTGACCGACGGCGTAATTTCGCCACAAGACATTCTCAAAATTCAAGGACCTAACGCCGTGCAAAAGTATCTGGTTGACGAAATCCAAAAAGTCTATCAAACCAACGCGGGCGTAGAAATCAACGATAAACACCTTGAAATCATCGTCCGTCAAATGCTTCAAAAGGTCAAAATCGAAGAAGCCGGAGATACCAATCTTCTGCCCGGCGACCTCGTCGACCGATTCCATTTTGCCGACGTCAATAAGGCAATCGCCAATAAAGTCGTCGTTGTAGAACGCGGCGACGCTCCGCGAAGTATTAAAGCGGGTGAACTTTACGCGAAAGACGAAATCACAAAGCTCAACAAGGAACTCAAAAAGAACGGAAAAGAACAAATCAAATTCCGTGAAGCCGTTCAGGCGAAGGCGCAACCTCAACTTCTGGGAATCACGAGTGCCGCACTGCAAACGGAAAGTTTCATTTCCGCCGCCTCGTTCCAAGAAACAACGAAGGTATTGACCGACGCCGCCATCGAAGGCAAAGAAGATTACCTCTTGGGCTTGAAAGAAAACGTCATCGTCGGAAAGCCGATTCCCGCTGGAACAGGCATGAAGAAGTATCGATACATGCGACTTTCCAGCGAAACGCGCTATGTTGAAGTAACTTCCAACGGCAACGGCGACGTAGAGGTTGATGACTAATCACACAGCACAATACAGAAAAAAGGGTATCCATTGTGATGCCCTTTTTTTTTACACCAAAGTTCACATCAAACACGCTCAGTCGTGTAACAATCTTGTGTTTATCCTTTCAGCGATGAAGTGGAGCGACCTCACCCTTGACTCCGCGTTGCGGAATTTTTCCCGCTCCTTCAAAAGGAGAGGGACGTCCCGACAAAGTCGGGACAGGGTGAGGTTCGACGCTGTGTCAGAATGAAAACATACTTTAATAGCACTACCAACACGCTCAACATGAAACTCACCACTTGGAACATCAACGGCATACGCGCCCGCCAAACCGCACTGCTTCAACGCTTGGCGCAAGCCGACCCCGAAATCCTATGCGTTCAGGAACTCAAAGCCGACCTCGCAAAAATTCCCGACGCGTTCAAATCGCTGACCGATTACGACGTCTTTTGGAATCCTTCCACTTTCAAGGCAGGATACAGTGGCGTGGGTATGTTCGTGCATCGCGCCGTGTCGGAAAAGTATGGCAAACCAAAGTTCACCATTCCCGATTTTGACGCCGAAAATCGATTGATTCAAGCCGAATTTGAGCAAGTGGTGATTCTGGGCACTTACGCGCCGCGCGGCGAAAAGCCCGACCACTTCGCCTTCAAACTGAACTTTTTTGATGCCATTCGCGCTCATCTGCAAACCCTGATGAACAAAGGCAAAGAAGTCATCTTCACTGGCGACATAAACATCGCTCACAAGGAAATTGATTTGCACCCCTCACAACGCGATGAAAAAAACACGGGCTTTCGTCCGGAGGAACGGGCGAAGATTGACGCGCTCTGTGAAATTGGATTGAAAGACGTGTATCGTGAAGCGCACCCGAACAAAGAAGGGCATTACTCGTGGTGGAATTATTTTCCGAAAGGCGCGCGCGAAAAAAATATCGGATGGCGGATTGATTGCACCTACGCCTCGCCTGCGCTCGCCTCAAAAGCAACGCGTGCAATCATTCAAAAAGAGGAAGCAAGTTCCGACCACTCGCCCGTGAGCATTGAGTTCGCGTTGTAATTTCAAAAGCCCGAGTTCTATCCATACATTGCGAAAAACACTAAAACAAAGTAGGAAACGCCTTCTATGAAAAGTCAAAATGGTGCAGTAACGATTAAAGACGTCGCCGCGATTGCAGGACTGACGCCCGCGGCGGTCTCCATGATTTTGAACGGCAAAGGTACATTCAAAGAAGAGACGATAAAGAAAGTCAAAAAAATCGTCCGCGACCTTAACTACGTGCCGAACATCAATGCGACACGACTCGTCAAACAAGAAACCAAACTCATTGGATTGCTCGTGCCGAGCATGGCTGAGCCGTTTACGGTGGAAGTATTGCGCGGAATTGAATCGCAGATTCGCAATTCAGGATACAACCTCGTCATTCACAGCACGACGGGGCGACCCAAAAGCGAAGAAGAAATTTACAGCGACATCGCCCGTAGCCGCCAAGTCGACGGAATCGTCGTGCAACTCTTCGACCACAATCAAAATCGCACCCGAGAGTTTATTCAGCACAATTTGCCGTGCGTCGTCATTGAAGCCGATTTGAAAGAACTCGATTCCATTTCCGTCAATAATTATGAGGGCGGATTTCGTGCGACGGATTACCTTGTGCGCAAAGGCAAAAAAAGAATTTTACTCGTCTACGGACCAATGCCTTCGAGTGTGATGAGCGAGCGTCGGCGCGGCTACGAAGCGGCACTCAAAAAAAATAAAATCCGACTCTCCCAAAAACTCCTCCTCGAAGTGCCTTACAAAATCAGCGAAATGCGTCAGCAAGGAAGCGAAGTCATCGAAAATTTCATTCGCAAGTCCAAAGAGTTGCCCTTCGACGCCGTCTTTTGTGCGGCGGGCGACGAAATGGCGATTGGCATCGTTACAGCTTTGCTTGAACACGGGTATCACATTCCAAAACAAGTAGCGGTCATTGGCTTCGACGACCAACCCATTGCGCAACTCATTTCGCCGCATCTCACCACCGTTCGACAACCCATTCAAAAAATGGGCGCAACCGCCTTCGATTTTCTTTTGCAACGCATCAAGTCGCCCAACGCCCCGAAGCAAAACCGCCGATTAGAACCTGAATTGATTGTCCGAGAAACGGCATAGCCAAATGATTATTGAATAACGAGTGATGCAGACTGCACATCATCTTCGTTGCGGCGAGGCAATCCAGTCATAAGCCCTTATACCAATATGTTTTGAAAAGGATAACGTTTGTGTATTACTCTGCGAGGAGCGAAGCGGCGAAGCAATCCATCTCCGCCTGTATTTATCAGGGTTTATGGATTCTGCCGCTTCGCTCGCAATAACCGTCTTCGAAAAAACTATCATGCTTAATCAATTTTGGTATCCTCCTTTCTAATCCATGCCCCTATTGTTCTCTAATGCTTGATACTCCGTGAAAATCTGCCAAATCTGTTCAATCCGTGTTCGCTTGAAAAGGTTTTGAAACTAAAATTTAATTTAGTAGTATAGTGCTATCAATTTAATACCAAACTAAAATTCACTGAACATGGAAAAAACACATCTGCAATACACGCATCAAGAAAAGCTCTTCGTGCCGACGTCGGGCTACGGTATGTTGGCGGTGGTGATTTTATTGCTGGGCGCGATTGTCTTCTTGTTTGTCTTTCGGCAAATTTTTCTCGGCGTCGCTTTGACGCTCGTGTGGGGGTTGCTCGTCTTGGGATTCTTCATCGTCAATCCGAATGAGTCGCGAGTGCTGACGCTGTTCGGTTCATACGTTGGCACGGTGAAAGCCAATGGATTTTGGTGGGCAAATCCCTTTTTAACGAAAAAAGAAATTTCGCTTCGTGCGAGAAACTTGAACGGAGAGAAAATCAAGGTCAATGACAAAGTCGGAAATCCGATTGAGATTGCGGCGGTGATTGTGTGGCAAGTTGAAGAAACGGCGCGTGCGGCGTTTGAAGTCGACGACTATGTCAATTTCGTGAGCGTGCAAAGCGAAGCCGCCGTGCGAAACCTTGCAAGTTCTTGCCCTTACGACAATTTCAGCGAAACCGAGCCAAACGAAATTACCTTGCGCGGCGGTGCGGAAAAAGTCAACAAACTGTTGGAAGATGAACTTTCGGCAAGGCTTGAACGCGCAGGCGTAAAGGTAATTGAAGCGCGAATCAGCCACCTTGCCTACGCGCCTGAAATCGCCAGCGCAATGCTCCAACGCCAACAAGCGACGGCGGTCGTTGCCGCACGCCGACAAATCGTCGACGGTGCCGTCGGTATGGTCGAAATGGCGTTGGAAAAACTTTCCGAAAAAAACTTGGTGCAGTTAGATGAAGAGCGCAAAGCCGCAATGGTGAGCAACTTGCTCGTGGTGCTGTGTAGCGATAAAAGCGCAAGCCCCGTCGTCAATACCGGCACGCTCTACAATTAAGCGAGATTAAATGCAATAAGGAATGGCGGAACATGAAAAATCAAAAAAAGCCTTCGTCTTACGGCTCAATCCCGACTTGCTGAAAGAGTTGGAAAAATGGGCGGCGGACGAATTTCGGAGCGTCAATGGGCAGATTGAATTTCTGCTCACACGCGCCGTTAAAGAGCATCGCAACAAAAATTTCAAAGACTCAAAACAAGAAAAAAATGAATCCAAAATTTGAATACAAATTCGTCCCGATGGAATACAAAAGCACTTGGACGGGCGCGCTCAAAGAAGATTACAAAGCCGTCATCGACGACTACGGGCGCAAAGGTTGGCGGCTTGTTCAAGTGCTCTCTTCCGAAATCGCCGTGCAGTTCGGCTTTCAGACCAACGTCTTGATTTTTGAACGATTAGAACGATAGACCTATCAACGACAAACCTATCCGCGATGAAACTTCTGTTCAGAAAAAAGCCGCATTATCAGCTTATGTGCGTTCGCCCCGACGGCACAACGACCGCCGCCAAAGTCGGAGCGCAAGTCGCCTATCACGACTTGGCGCACGTGGTCGTTGAGTTGAAGGGCGGATTCGAAAACGGATTTTTCGGACTTGTGGCAAAAGGCGAGTCGCTTGCGAGCGTTTCAGAACCAAGCACGGTAAAAAATTTGGGTCGAGAATCGCTTGTTGTTGAAGTGCTTGTGCGCGCCTTGGGCGCAATGCTGATGGGCGCGTGCACGCCAAGCGAATATGACGCGCTCGTGCGCGAAGAACTCGGCGACTTGTATGCTGAATTTCATCTCAATTTCTCCGAAGCCGACGCCCGCGCTTGGCTTTCAACCTACGAATTGCTTCTCGCCAAATGGGAGTCGCTCGGAGAGGAAGGAACGCTCGTCATTGACTTCAATCCAACGCGCATCGAGTTATTCGCTACGGAATCAGTTATCGCATCATGACCAATCTCAAAATTTCATCAATCGGGGTAGCGGTGCTCCTCATCGTGCACTTCGGGCTTATCGCTTACTTTTATCCCATCTTGCCAGAAAGCGTGCCGATGCACTTTGGTTCAAGTGCCAAGGCGACGACGTTTTCCTCAAAAGAGAGCATGGTGATTTCACATTTGGCAATCGTGGGCGTGCTAATCGTCATTTTCGGAGCTGTTGGCGTGCTCCTGAAAAGCAAGAAGGCGATTTACATGAACGTGCCGAACCGCGAGTATTGGTTTGCGCCGGAGCGCAGGGCGCAATCGTCAAACGAAGTGCTCTCGCTCTTGCTTTGGATTTTGTGTAGCGTGATGCTTCTGATGCTACTTGTCTTTTACTCGACGGCGGAGTCGGCACTATCGGGCAACGACAAACTCGATGCGCCGTTTTACATCGGCTTCGCGCTTTTTATGCTCTTCGATATGTTCATCGTGATTTATCTGATAGTGAGATTTTCAACGATTCCGAAGTGAGCAAGGCTACTGTTCAGAGGGAAGCGGAATGGGATTCCAAAAATCAACATCGATATCAATGCCGCGTGTAATTTGTCCTTTGCGAATTTCAACGGGTGAGCCGAGAGCCGAAGTGCCGATGCGCCCATAAAGCCCAACCACGCGCCAGTTTTCGCGCACGAAGATTGAACTAAGCGTCGGCTCGGCGATAAACTGCGCGACAATCACATACTCATATCGGCGCACGTTCCATGCCGCTTCATAGACGATGCTGTCGGCACCGGCTTGATAGCGGTCGAAGAGCGAGAGCGTATCGCGGTCATTGACGGCGCCGAAAAAATCATTCGGAAAGGTTTGCGGCGGCGTTGGAAATCCCGCCAAGAAGAGCAGTCGCACGCTATCGGCTTGCGCGCGATTCTTGAAACGAATCACGCCTTGCATCGCGCTACGACTTTCAGGCACAGGCTCTAACCCGCCGGAACACGCGCCCACGCACGCGCCGAGAAGCGAGATGAAAAGCAGAGAAAAAAGAAATTGAAAACGCAAGTGGCTCCAAATTGAACGTTGATGAAAATCAAACATACCCACTTCGGTAATTCATTCCAATAAGTGCGCCCCGATTCCCGCTATCACAATTCGAAAAAATGGGTTATGGATTTCCGCTAATGTTGCCGACCTTTGCTTCACTGTTGCAATTTGTATCGACAACATCTAAACCAAAGCGACAATGAAAAAACAACTTTCTCTCGCGCTCACTCTTCTGCTCATCGTCTTCTTTTCTGCTTGCGAAGACGATAACAAGGGCGTCGTCGCCCCAACAAACAATTCGGGTCAAATTAGTGGAATCGTTGTTGACGCCGTTCAACTCTCCCCAATCCCAAACGTAAGCGTCTCGCTCTCTACGCAGTCGGGAACGGCGGTTGGAACGCAAACGACTGACGCACAAGGGCAGTTCAAATTTGAAAATCTTGCGACGGGACTTTACAAACTGACTGCGGTTGTGCCCGGCTACAATCCTACTTCCGCCGATAGCATTGTGGTGAGTGAAAGTCAAGGCGCGCTCGCGCTCATCGACTTATTTCCCGCCGATACGTCTCTCACGGTCCCAATTGGGGCGATTTCAGGCATCGTGCGCGACAACAACGGCAATCCACTTCAAGGCGTCAACGTCGCCATCAGTGCAACCAACGAAGCCTTGACAAACGGCTACTTCGCCTCGACGACCTCCAACGCAAATGGAGGATTTTCTATCGGCGCAATTCCTATCACTGCATCGAACGGCGCACCGATTCCCTCGTTCAAAGTACGCTTTGTGCGTCAAGGGTTCGTTACGCAAGTGGTCAATAATGTAAGTGTGAATGCGAATCAAACAACCCAAGTGCAAGCAACGCTGACCCCTGCGTCAACATCGGGTCAAGTCCGCTTCGAAGACGACGTGGAAACTGACAAAAACTGGACGCGCACCGGCTTCTGGCGTCGCCAACAAAACAACCCGAACATTGTCAACAATAACTTCCCGCGTTATGTCAGACTCGCGCCAAACGACAACTCCAATGCGAGACTGCCGCAAGCCTTTCAAGGACAATTCGCCTTCTGGTATGGACAAGACACTACAGGGCAGTTTCATCGGCAAATTACGCCTTCCGCAAGATTCGCTATCAGGTGGAACAAGCGAAAGTGCAAATTCAGGCAAACTCACTTCGCCGCTCATCAATCTCACCGCCGACACCGTCGCCACGCTCTCGTTCTGGACTTGGTTTGAAATCGAGAGCGTCAATCCAAATGAATCTGGATTTGACATTATGGAAGTCGAGGTCATTCGCGCCAATGGCGACTCAATTTCGCTTGGTCGGCTCAATCCATTTACCGACCCGATTTTAGACGACCGAGAGCCATTACCATTCACATCAGGCGGATTCAATCAAGCACCGGTTTGGCGATTTGAAGAGTTCGATTTGAGTCCCTTCGCTGGTCAGCAAATTCGCCTGCGCTTCAAGTTCGACACGCGCGACAACCTTTACAACGGATTCAGAGGTTGGCTCATTGATAACATTCGCGTTACCAACGTGCGAAGCGTTTCAAGTTCAAACAGCGACCGCCGCATCGTTCAACCGATGATGCCCGCACGAACTTCAGCGATAAAGAAATAACCGAATCTCATCACCAATACAAAGGGCGTATTGCCATGCTGTGCAATGCGCCCAATTTTTTCAACATCTAAACTAAAACGACCGATGTAAAAATCTTGGCACATCGGCGCGAAGCGTCTCGTCTAAAATCACCCTGCAAGGCGACCTCGTGTCTATTAAAGAAGGAAAATTGCTCGAAAGCTTTCGCACCGATGGAAGCGCGACGGAACGCACCGTCGGCGCAAACGTTTCAACCGAGTGGGGCAACTTCGACGGCGATGCCGCTCAAAACGACTCGCCGACCGCCAAAGCCTTACGCGAAGCCACCGAACGATTGGTCAAAGAAATGAGCCGCTTCGTGAAGTAGTAGCAACCGCAAGGCTTGAACCAAAACTATTACGAACATAAAAACTGAAATTTTCGCGCTCGCTTTTTTGCGATGCGGCAAGCGTTCTATGTCGAGTTAAACGCAAGTTAAAGGCGATTCAGAACGAGTCGTCTTTTTCTTTTGGCAGTTGAACTTCAAAGCAGGTTTCGCCTTTTTCGCTATGCGCGACAATCGTGCCGCCGTGTGCCTCAACGATTTTTTTGCACAAGTAAAGTCCCAATCCGAATCCGCCCTCGCCGTTCAAGCGCACGCGCGCCGAATCGGTGCGATAAAACGGCTCAAAAATCTTTTTCAAATCCTCTTTTGAAATCCCTTTTCCATAATCAATCACCCGAAGCACAACTTGCGACGGCGTTTCTGAAAGGTGAATCCGAACCATGCTTTGCGAGTATTTGAGCGCGTTGGAAACAAGGTTGCGTAAGAGTAAACGAACGCGCTCTTTATCGGCGCAGAGCCTTATCTCGCCTTCGGCTTCAAGAGCGATGCGGTCATGCTCATCGCGAAATTCCGACCGAACTTCTTCGGCGACATGAGCGAGATTGAACATCGACTTTTTCAAACTGCCGTTGCTCGACTGCAAGCGTTCCGACTCCAAAAGTTCCGTAAGCATGGCGTTGAGTTCATTGACGTCGTTTTGAATTTGCGTTTTGCCGACGCCGTCGGGAATGAGTTCAAGTGCGACTTTCATGCGCGTGAGCGGTGAGCGCAGTTCGTGCGAGACGTCGAGCAAGAGTTCGCGCTCGCGTTTGAGCATATCGCAAATCCGCGCGCTCATGGCGTTGAACGACTGTGCCAAGTCGCCGAGCTCGTCGCGCCGATTAACTTCAATGAGCGTCGAGAAATCGCCAGCACTGATGCGTTTGGTGCCATCGATAAGCGTTTGAATCGGCGAAAACATGTGGCGAAGCAGAAAGAAAAGTCCGATGCCAATAAGCGAAAGAAAGAGCAACAGCCAAAACACAGCGCGCTCGGTCGAAAAAAAACTTTGCGGCGGCGGCAGGTCTTTAAGTTTGAAGGAAAACACCACGTCTTGACGCGCAACAACAATGGCTCTTCGGTCGCGACGTGCATTCGGGCGCATGCGAGGCTTGGATTCTTGTGGCATCGCGTCAATCTCTATTTCCCAATTCACATCAGTTGGCGATGTCCAAACAAACTCAGGCGTTTCAAGACGAATGCCGATGCCTAATTTTTCCGCATACTTTCGAGCGATGAGCGTATCGGGCGGCGCGCCGATTTCATCGGCAAGGTAATTGGCGATAATTCGTGCATAGCCGCGCGGCGAGGGCGGCGGGTCTTCGGGCAAATCAAACGACAAGCGGAACGCCGTAACAACGGCGGCGTCGATCAGCACCACAGCCGCGACCATCACCGCGAGCAATTTCAAAAAAATTGAAAGGCGTTTTTTCATAATCATAATTTGGAGGAAAGTTACAACGAAAGCACAAAAGCACGAGCAAAGCCAATCTGATTCAATCACAAAGAAGTGCAACAAAAACCTGCACAAAGCGCATTATATTTCTCATCGTTCAAAACGACCTTCATTTTCAAGCGTTCACTCTTTATGTCGCAATTTTTCAAAGAAAATCGCCCGCTTTTTTTTGCAACCTTCATCAGCCTTCTCCTTATTCCGATTGCTTGGAAATATGCCATGCTTTCCGACGTGCCGAAGTTGGAAAAAAGTCGTGAGGAAATTCTCAAGTATGCCAAAGACTATGCCGAGCGCGTCGGCTTCAATACGAATGGATTTGATGAGGCGATTATTCCCGCTCAACTTCAATCACCCTCGCACACCACAGAGCTTAAATTCAACCACACGCATTTGGAAATGCGTCGGCTTATTGAGCAAAAAGAGGTCGATATTCCGATTTGGAAGGTGATTTGGACGAAAGACGTGTCCATACAAAGTTCGCAAGAGTCAATGGAAATCATGCTCACGGCGAGCGGCGATGTGCTTTCAATGGAGCGGCGATATTACGATACGGCGAGCGTTGCGCCGATTCCCATCGATAGTGCCAAAGTGCTGGCAATCGCCTTTTTGGAGCGCGAACACGGACTCAACGTGCGCGATACAAGCCGCTTCACGTTCATCAGCGCGAAAAGCGACGAGCGAAAGTCGTTCACGATTCAATCGTTTGTGTGGTATGATGAGCATCGGGCGGGTGAAGTCGGCGTGAAGAAAGTCAGCGTCGGCTTCGTCGGCTCAATGATAAAATCCTTCTCCAATGAAATGCTCATCAGCGAGGCGGCGAAAGAAAAAGCCTTTCAGAATGCGGCGGCGCTCTTCGGTTCGCGCGGGTTCTTGACGACGTTGCTGGTGTTTGTAACGCTGATTTTACTCGCCGTCGTTTTTCTGAAAAAGTATCATGAAGGGGAGGTCGGCGTGCGCGGTGGAGCCGTTCTCTTTTCCGTCGTGTTGATTCTCGGCACGCTTGCGCTTCTTAACTCGGCGGGCACATCGAGCGTTTATGTCAATTTCAGTTTGCCGCGCTCGTTGAATTACCTCCTCTTCCTCGTCTTTGGGATTTTATTTGGGCAGTTGCTTTTGGCGGGCATTGCATTTTTTGCGTGGACGATTGGCGAATCCGATGCGCGATTCAACAAGCGCGAAATGCAGATTCTTGGAATCGACGCGCTTTTGCAGAAGAAATTTTTTTCAAAAGCGGTCGGGCGCGAAGTGCTCGTCGGAGCGGCGTTTGGAATCGTGGCGTGCGCTCTTGCAATCGCCTTCATCGCCGTCGGCAATCACTTTTTCGACACGTGGCTTGGGACGGCGGGCGTGTCGGTCAGCGAAGCCATTTTGCCGTTCAGTCCATTTTGGGAACTTGCAACGGTGGTGAGCGCAAACGTGCTCATTCGGCTGTTTCTCTTTGAGCGGATTTTAAAGAAGTGGAAAAAAAAGTGGCTCGCGATTGGAATAACGGGGCTCGCGTGGACGGTTTACTACCATTACTTTCCACCGGTTTATCCGTTTTGGGGGTCGTTTGCGGGGTCGCTCGTCATTGGACTCATGCTGTCGGCATTTTCCGCCGAGCGCGGGTTGCTTGCCGTAATCACGGCGGAGTTTGTGTATCAATTCCTGTTTTCAAACATTCCGCTCTTGCTTTCGCCTTCAGCTGAATTTTGGGGTGCCGCCGTTGCTGATTTCAGTGTGATGGCGGCGTTGGGTGTTTTTGCCTTGTTCGCGCTACAACGCGGCGAAGATTTCTCGTTCAAGGGGTCGCTATTGCCGTCGCACGTGCAACGCATCTCCCAGCGCGCGCGAATGGAAGAAGAACTCAAAATCGCCCGCGAAACCCAACTCCGACTTCTCCCGCAACACGACCCGACGGTGAGGGGATTGGACGTTTCGGGAATTTGCTTGCCCGCGCTGGAAGTCGGCGGCGACTATTACGACTACATGAAACTCCCCGATGGAAAGTTCGCCGTCGCCATCGGCGACGTGTCGGGAAAGGGCGTGCCGGCGGCGATGTATATGACCCTCGTCAAAGGCGTGATTCAATTCGCCTCCGGCGCCATTGCCGAGCCCAAGCAAGTGCTCACGGAAACGAATCGCCTTGTATTTCAATCCTTCAAGCGCGGCACGTTCGTGAGCATGATTTACGCCGTCATCGACGTCAAAGAAAAAACGTTGCGCTATGCGCGCGCCGGACATAACCCGCTCCTGCTCGTTAGCCGAAGCATGGCGGCAAGTTCTGCGCCCATGCCCAAAGGAATGGCGCTTGGACTCACCGACTCCCAAGTGTTCGAGAAAACTCTTGAAGAAACAACCGCAACCCTGCAATCAGGCGATACGCTTGTATTTTACACCGACGGATTTAGTGAAGCAAAAAATGAAGAAGGCGAGGAGTATGGCGAAGAGCGGTTACTGAACGCGCTAAGGACGTTTGCAAGCAAGCCGACGTCGCGCGAAGTCGTGCAGGCGATTTGTAAAGACGTTCAACGCTTTACCGGATTCGCCCCGCAGTATGACGACATGACGATGGTGGTTGTAAAAATCTTGTGAAACGCCGACAAAAACCCGAAAAAGAAAAAGGCGGAATTTTTTCCGCCTGCGTCTTGAAATCCTAAAAATTCAGCCTTGAACTCGACTCCGAAGAGCCGCTTGACCAAACGGCTTCACCTCGTTTACTTCACTTCTTTATGAATCGTTCTGCGCTTCAATGAGGGATTATACTTTTTGAGTTCCAATCGCTCAGTGTCGTTGCGCTTGTTCTTTTGCGTAGTGTAGCGCGAGGGCGTTTTGCCTTCCTTGCGCGCTTCGGTGCATTCGAGCGTGATGGTAATGCGATTGCCTTTTGCCTTTGCCATTGTTGTAAAATCGTTGAATGTATATCGTTAAGTGTAAATCGTTAAGTTTGAGACCGTTGTGTTTGTGCGCGATACTAGATTCGAACTAGTGACCTCCACCGTGTCAAGGTGGCGCTCTAACCAACTGAGCTAACCGCGCTTATTTCAAAATACCCTTCAAAAAAAGGGACGCAAATATACAGGCTCATATTGAAAATAAAAAATCTCTACCCCTACTTTTTTTGCGCATGTTCAAGGCATAAAGCCGTTTCTTCGCGACACATTTTTTCTTACATTCATTGGCACAATCTTTGTACAAGCGACAGAGCCAACTCAAAAACTAATTTGAAGTGATTGTCATAGACGGAGTTCTCATCGAAGACGAAGTGCGTCGCGCAAAATTCCGATGCGATTTAGAGCGGTGCAAAGGTGCCTGTTGCGTGGTCGGAGAATTGGGCGCGCCCGTTACAACTGATGAAGTAAATATCATTGAATCGTTGCTCGATAAAGTGAAACCGCTTTTGCCCGAAGCCAACCGCAAAACCCTTGACGAGAAAGGCATTTATGAAGTGCATCAAGGCAGTCTATTTCTCACGACGGTCGACGGGCGCGAGTGCGCGTTTGCCACGATTGATGAAAAAGGAATTGCGACATGTAACTTGGAAAAATTGTATTTGAACGGCGAAAGCGATTTTCGCAAACCGATGTCGTGCCACTTGTTTCCGATACGCGTGCGACGGCGGCTGGGAATGGAAACGTTGGTCTATATGCAAATCGAAGAGTGCGAGGCGGGGCGCATGTGCGGCGCAAAAGAAAAGGTCAAGCTCTACGACTTTCTTGCGCCCGCATTAGAGCGAAAATACGGCGCAAAATGGACGAAGGCATTTTTGACCGCCTGCAACAACAACGAATGAATCAAAAAATCTACGCACAACTTGAAAAACAGATGGCGAAAGATGGTGCAAAATCAATCTTTAAATCCTTGCAGTCTGCGAAAAAAACACTCATTCAACATCAAGAGAAAAGAAGTCGGGTGAAATTCACGTCTCAAATCGATAAAACCATTCTCAATGTGAAACAGCAGATTGAAACTATAGAGCAATTCATCAAAGAAAAAAATCTCATTGATAGATGAACACGGTAAAGTCGAGTAACCAACTGGAATACTTGGGCAGAAACATCAACGTGGTGCCGATGAGCGATTTTGGGCTCACACTTTCTACTGAATTGAAGTCGCTCCATCAAGCGGCGGTGCTTTTTGTTGTGCCTGAATCAATGATTCCACGTCGGATACGCGAGATGCTTATGCAAATCATCAAACAAGAGCCGACTGCAATCATGATAGCAGGTAAAGACTCGGAAACGTGGTTTGAAGAAGTTCTAATAATCCTGTCAGAGAAAGCAAACAGCAAACAAATCATGACCTACCATGCTGACGGCGAGATGAGTAGCGCGATTGAATCATTTTTGCACAATGCGCTTCCCAGCGAAGAGCGGTTTGATGAATGGAAACGATACGTCATCATCACCGATGAGTCGCATAGGGTCATGTCTTTTTTTGGAGCAGAAGAATGAGTAGAGACGAAAAACTCAATTTGTCAAAGGCAATGAGCTCACACGGACTTTCACAACGGCAAATTCAAACTTTGCGTCTTAGCCCGCAACAAATCCTATACACCAAACTTCTGCAACTGCCCGTCTTGCAGTTGGAGCAACGCATTAAGCAGGAGTTGGAAGAAAATCCTTTATTGGAAGAAGGAGAAGAATTGGACGAACTTCAAGAGTTAGGTGAAGAATTTACCGCTGAACAGCCACCAGAACCCAATACGCTCGATGCCGCTTTGCGCGACGCAATCGTAGGCGACGCCCCTCCGCCGCTCGCAGAAATGACGCTTGCCGAAAACGCGCGTGCGGAAAAACAAACGTTGGAAAAAAAACGAGAAGAAGAAGAGAAAGCCGTTCAAGAGGAAAACGACTTCGATGCCGAACTCGCCGAAGTATTGAATGATGAGGACGACGAAGGCTACAAAGTGCAATCGCAACGCGACGACATCCGCGATGACCTTCAACCCACTTACGAAGAAAATCTTTCGGAACGGTTGCTCGCCCAACTTCACCTGCTCGACCTCTCCGAAAAAGAACTTCAAATCGCCGAAGAAATTATCGGTAACCTCGACGACGACGGATACCTGCGATGTTCCTTCGATGTGATTCGCGACGGACTTTTGACCGC
>FWPU01002808.1_pt1 | contig 46345 bp, 42 predicted proteins | sample 2228361 | NCBI WGS metagenome assembly FWPU01 (sample SAMEA103939777, study PRJEB20133) | metagenome
ATGAGGCGTCGTAAGGCTTGCCGTCCACGAATTCTGGCCACGAATCCGCGAATGACCATGATCACGTGTGAGAGCACGCTGACGCGGGCCGGTTGATTCGTGGATTCGTGTGTGTGATTCGTGGATGGCCATCCTCCCCTTCTCGCTTGGGCCTAGTCCGTGCTCTTTTCAGTACCCATCGGGCCCTTCATGATGGATAAAGTCTAGCTAAGCTGTGTGTGACCGATGGACATTGTAGCCGAACTGATTCCAAATAGCAAGCAGGTCAGCATCGACGCTGCCCGACGACGATCACCTATCAGCAGGCTCAGGCGCTGCTTACAACCAGCGAGGGCCAAGGCCCGTCGCAACTGCCAGCCGCTTGCTTTGGGAAAAAGACGCTGAGGTTGGGATAATCTGGGGATAAATCTTGACGGAAGCGAACATGTGTGCTATAGTGGCGGTGTAGAACAAACATTCGAGTCTGGGCGCGACTCAAGATGACCGATGACAAGGGAGAGCAAAATGGTCCCCAGCGAACGGCAACAGCAGATCCTTGAGTACATCGAGCGCTATATCGATCTGCACGGATTCCCGCCTTCGATCCGTGAGATCGGCAAGGCCTTCAGCATCTCTTCCACCTCAGTCGTCAATTACCACCTGAGGCGGCTGGAGGCGCTGGGCTTGATTGTGCGCGATCGCGAGGTCTCACGCGGCCTGCGCCTCGTCAAATCATCGCCGACCGTTGCGCCTCGCGCGGATGGCCTCGCCCGCCACGCCCCCTCTCTTCGTTTGCTGGGACGTATCGCCGCCGGCGAGCCGATCCCCGTGCCGGATGACAATCCCTTCGGCGGCGAGACGATCGAACTCCCCAACCTGCTGGGGCTGGACCTGGACAACCTCTACGCCCTCGAAGTGCGCGGCGACTCCATGATCGACGCCCTCGTGGGCGACGGCGACCTCGTCGTTTTGCGTTATCAGCAGACCGCCCACAACGGCGACATGGTGGCCGCCTGGCTGCGCGATCAGGAGGAGACCACCCTCAAGCGATTCTACCTGGAAGGGGATCGCGTCCGCCTGCAGCCTGCCAATCCCAGCTATCAGCCGATCATCGTCAACGCTGACCAGGTCGAGGTGCAGGGCAAGGTCGTCGCCGTGATCCGCCGCCTCGACTGATCTTCCGCAGGCGGACGCGCGTAAGGAGGTCGCTTCTCTACTGGGAGACGAACGCCAGCGACTCGATTCGCAGATCTCGCAGTCGTTCACGGATCACCTGGGCGATCTTTTGCATCATCAGGTAGCCGAATTCGCAATCTTCTGCGAATTCGCTCTGCAATCGCCGACAGTCGAAGGCGATCACGCGCGCTGGCGTCAGCGCCTTCGCGCTGGCCACTGCTTTGTATGGCGCCAGCAACCCCGACCAGCCGAACACGTCCCCGGGGCCGGCCGTGCTCACGATCACCTCGCGCATGCGCAACTGGCCGGTGAGCTGCTCGGTCAGCTTGTGGTCGACCGTCTGATCGGGCAGTTCGGTGGTGATGCCGATCGCCCCTTCCAGCGTAAGGTAGAAGCGAGTTAGCTCGTCTCCTTCACGAAAGAAGAAGTGTCCGCTGTCTACGCTCATCTCCTCAGCGACGCTGGCCAGGGTCACGATGTGGTCATAACTCAGGCCCGCAAAGAACGGATAGCGCCTGAGCAGTTCTGGCGAGATCATGCTCCCCTCCTCCAGTCGATCCAGCTCCTGCAACACCGCCGCCGCCGCTCGAGGGACCGCCGCTGCCACCGCTGGCGTCATCTCCTCGCCGAAATCGACGACGTTGGCGGCCCCAATGCCATAGATGGTGATCTCCGCCGGGAGCTGCAATCCCATGCGTCGGCCCAGGTCGAGCGCTGTCGTGAGGTCGGCGTCATGTGCTGACGCCGTATGCTGCGACGCCCGCATCGCTTCTAATTCATCGAGCGTGAGCCGCCGCAGGCTGCCCGGCGCTATCCCGGCTCCTACGAGGGCGTCGATGAGGATGGCGCGCTCATATCCGACCAGCATCTCCATCAACCGCAGCCCGCCGACGCTGGCCTCGGCCACGTCGACCGCCGCGTCGGGGGATAAGGCGGCGCGCACAGCAGCAGCCACCTTGACTCCCACGCCATCGTCGGTCAGGATCGGGTTGCCCAACCCCACGATGAGCGTGCGCGCCATCTTACTGCCGGCTGATCCGTTGGACGATTTGCCCGGCTGCGTCGTAGATGACTACCTCGAGGGGCATCTGCCCTGGCAGCGCGTGCGTCGCGCACGACATGCATGGATCATACGAGCGGAACGCCATCTCGATGCGGTTGAGCATCCCCTCGCTGATCGCCTTCCCCGCCTGGATCACCGTCTGCGCCGCCTTCTTGATTGAGAGCGCGATCGGCGCGTAGTTGTTGGTTGTGCCCACGACGAGGTTCACCTTAGTGAGGATGCCCTTCTCATCGGTGACGTAGTGATGCGTCAGCGTGCCGCGTGGCGCTTCTACGCTTCCCACCCCCTCTGTAGGCTTCTCCGTGACCGGCGCGCGCACGTTGGGATCGGTGATCTCCGGATCGAGCGCCAGCTCCAACATGCGTTCGGCAGCGAAACATAGCTCGATCAGGCGCGCCCAGTGCGTGGCCAGTTGATGATGAATCGGCTGGAAGCGCCCATTCACCTTGCGGCTGCCCAGGGTCGTATACATCTTCTCATAAAACTCCTGGGCTTTAGGCGTGGCCATGCCGTCGGCGGCGTTCAAGCGCGACAGGGGAGTGGCAGAGTACAGCCCGCTCTCTTTGCCATCCACCAACCCTTTCCATCCCACGTTCCTCAGATAGGGGAACTTGAGATAGCTCCACGGTTCGACCCGTTCTGCGATGTGTTGCGCGTAGTCCCGAGGAGGATATTTGACGAACTCCTTGCCCTCAGGATCGACGACGCGGATCATGCCGTCGTAGAAGTTCACGCGGTTGTTGGCGTCGACGGTGCCCATCGAGTACATGCGATGGGTGTACCCTTCGGACAGGATGAGGTCGACGTAGGCCTGGTTGGAGAGCACGACGTCCTCGAACAGCTTGAGGCTGAAGAGGGCGAAGTCGACGTTCTGGCGGGCGATCGCCTCAATCTCAGCGCGTTCCTCGGCGGTGATCGCCTTGCTCCATCCGCCTGGCAGCCCGGCCACGGGATGGACGCCGCGGCCGCCCATCATCTGAATGACGTGGTGATTGCGCCGGCGCGTATCGATCACCTGCGCGCCGATCTCCAGCCCCACTTTGTGCACCACTCCCAGGATATTGCGCTGCGCGGGCGGCGCGTCAGGCCCCAGCACGAAGTCAGGGCCGCCCAGGGCATAGAAGTGCGTCGTATGGTCGGTGACATAAAAGGCGGAGTAGAACAGCTCCCGCAGCTTCTTGGTCACCGACGGAGGCTCGACGTGAAAGAGGGCGTCGAGCGCCTTGGTCGCCGCCATGTGGTGCGCCTCTGGGCAGACGCCGCAGATGCGATTGGTGATGCGCGGCATCTCTTCCGCTGGCCGGCCGACGCAAAACCGTTCGAAGCCGCGCAGCTCGGGGATCTGTAGATAAGCGTTGGCGACAGCTCCCGAATCATCCAGGAAAATCTCGATCTTGCCGTGCCCTTCCAGCCGGGTGATGGGATCGATCGTCACTCGTTTCATGGTCACGCTCCTTTGGCGGCGGGCGTCGCCGACCCATTGTCTGCCACGCGCGCGCGGCGCAAGAGCGAGTGCGCCATGCTGAACCGATAGAAAGTGCCCGCCGGATCAGCCAGCGTCGCTACAGCCGACTCGATCGCGCGTTCCAGCGCGGCTTCATCCTCGCCAGGCTTGCCCACGTCCAACACCGAGGCGATGGCCGACAACATCCTGGCCCCCTGATCGGCTACGCCGTCGAGCGGGCCGTAGCAGCCGCGGCAGCCCATGTTCACGCGCGGACAGAGCGCCCCACAGCCGCTGCGCGTGGCCGGCCCCATGCAGACGAGGCCTTGCTCCAACAAGCAGATCCCCGGCTCGGGGACGATCTCATAGGGACGATAGAAGCGTTTGATCCGCTTGACGTCCTTGGCCAGAGGGCACTCCTCACACACCGCTACCGTGCCCGCGCCGACGACCGTGTTGCCGGGCGACGGCAGGGGGGCGCCCTGGATCACCAAGTCGAGCACGGCCGACACCTGATGCGGCTCCGGCGGGCAACCCGGGATCACATAATCCACCGCCACGACCTGATCGAGCGCCTGCACGGTGTTGTAGAAGGAAGGGAGCGTCAGCTCTCCCTCGGGCACGGCGACGGACGTCTGCGGTCGTGTCGCCGAGGGGTTGTCGACCGTCGGGTTGTCCTCGTACACGGCGCGCAGGGTCGCCTCGGCCGTCGTCAGGTTGGAGAGGGCGGGAATGCATCCTTCGTAAGCGCAGGAGCCGTAAGCGACCAGGGTTTTCGACTTGCGTCGCAGCAGGTGCGCCATCTCGGCGTTGTCCGAGTTGCGGATGGCGCCGTTGAAGAAGCAGATGTCGATGAAGCCATCGGGATACCCTTCGACATCTGCCAGCTTGAAGTCGGCGATGCAGGGGAAGAACACGATGTCGAAGGCCTCGTCCACCTGGAGGATCTTATCGCCGATGTTGAGCAGCGAGATCTCACAGCCGCCGCAGGAGGCAGCCCAGTACATAGCGAACTTGGGTTTCGCGCTCATGGCAACATCTCCGCTCTCTCTGCCAAAGTGTGATCAGACACCTCGCGCGAGGGAGTCGCGTGCGACGGCTCGCCGTCGGCGCCCAATACCTGTTGTTGCCAGCGCAGAGGCCCCAAGGCGCGCACCTGTTCGGTCATGCGATCGACGGCCGCGGCCAGGATGTTCCCCTCGGAGGCAGAAGCCCACACCAGTTGTACGCGCTCCTCCTCGATCCCCCACTGCGCCAGCAGGCGCCGGAGCAGATAGAAACGGCGCATCGTCTTGAGATTCCCCTCGACATAGTGGCATTCGCCGGGGTGGCAGCCAGCGATCATCACCCCATCCGCCCCCGCGCGCAGCGCTGCCAGCACGTGCTGCGGCTCCACCCGTCCGCTGCACATCACGCGGATCGGACGCAGGTTGGGTGCGTAATGGATGCGCGCTGTTCCTGCCAGGTCAGCCGCTCGATAGGAACACCAGTTGCATAAGAATCCGACAATCACCGGTTCAAACTTGTCGTTCATGGCTCTCTCCTTCCCCTTCACGCGCCCACCGGCTGCGCCAACCGCACGTCCCACAACACCCCTTCGATCTCAGCCATGATCTGCTGATTGGTGAAGTGGGCGCCGGTGATCGCCTGGCTGGGACAGGCGGCAACGCACGTGCCGCAGCCCTGGCAGAGGGCTGTGATCACCTCGGACACGCGACGGTCGGCATGGAAGACGATCGCGTTGTAGGGACAAAGGGTGTTGCAGATGCGGCAACCGGAGCAGAGCGTTTCCTCGATATGGGCGCGCACCGGCTCCATCATCACCGTTTCCTGTTTGATGAGGCCGGCCACGCGCGCGGCGGCCGCGGCGCCCTGCGCTACCGACTCCGGGATGTCCTTGGGACCCTGACAGGTTCCTGCCACGAACAGCCCTTCGGTCATCGTCGCCACGGGGTCAAGTTTGGGATGGCGCTCGGTGAAGAAGCCGTTGAAGTCGCACCCCAGGCCAAAGCGCTGCGCGATCTCGCGCGAGTCCGCGTGCGCTTCCATCGCCGGACTGAGGATGACCATGTCCACCGGGATGCGACGCTGCTTGCCGATGAGCGTGTCCTCGACCTGGACGATCAGCTTGCCCTCCTCGCCGGGCAGACGCGCGGCGTCCGTCACCTCGGCCACACGGCCGCGGACGAAGTGCGTCCCCTCGTGCAGCAGACGGTGGTAGAACTCCTCGTACCCCTTGCCTGGAGTGCGCATGTCGATGTAGAAGTTGTATACCTCGGCGTCGGGCACACGCTCGTGGATCAGATGGGCGAATTTGAGCGAGTACATGCAGCACACTTTCGAGCAGTACTCGTGATAATTCTGGTCACGCGAGCCGACGCAGTGGACGATGGCGACGCTGCGCGGCGGCGTGACGCCGTCGCGGAGGACGATCTTGCCCTCGGTGGGGCCGGCGGCGTTGACCATGCGCTCGAACTCGAGGCTGGTGAAGACGTTGGCCAGCCGCCCGTAGCCGTACTGAGGGATGCGGCGCGGGTCGAAGAGGACATGCCCTGTGGCCAGGATGATATTGCCCACCTGGATCTGCAGGATCTCATCCTGTTGTTCATAGTTGATGGCGCCGGTCGGGCAGACGATCTGGCAAGCTTTGCACTTGCCGCGCTGGAAGAAGGTGCAGTTGGCCACGTCGATCACAGGATACTTGGGAACCGCTTGCGGGAACGGACGATAGATCGCCTTGCGATAGCCGAGGCCGGCCTCGAACCCCTCGTCAATGACCTTCTTGGGGCACTTCTCTTCGCAGATGCCGCACCCTGTACATAAGGTCTCGTCGACATAGCGCGCCCGCTTGCGCACCGTCACCGTGAAGTTGCCGACGTACCCCGAGACTTGTTCCACCTCGCTGTAGGTGAGCAACGTGATATGCTCATGCTGGCCAACCTCGACCATGCGCGGGGTCAGGATACAGGCCGAGCAGTCGAGGGTGGGGAAAGTCTTGTCCAACTGCGCCATGCGTCCGCCGATCGAAGGCGTGCGTTCGACCAGATACACATGGTAGCCCGCGTTGGCCAGCTCTAGCGCCGCCGAGATGCCGGCGATGCCGCCCCCGACCACCAGGGTGTTGGGGTTGATGAAGACAGGCAAAGGCTCCAACGGCTGATGATAAACGACGCGTTCGACGGCCGCCTTGACCAGCGCTTTGGCTTTGAGCGTAGCCGCCGCGCGATCTTTGGTTGCCCACGAGTTGTGCTCGCGGATGTTGGCCATCTCAAAGAGATAGGGGTTGAGGCCCGCGCGCGCGCAAGCGTTGCGGAACGTCTTCTCGTGCATGTGCGGCGAGCAGGCCGCGACGACGACGCGCGTCAGCCCCTTTTCCTGGATGTCTGCCGCGATCAACTCCTGGCCGAGACTTGAGCACATGAACTTGTAGTCGCGAGCGATGGCGACATTGGGCTGCTCGCCTGCCCACTGGGCGACGGCAGCCACATCGACGGTGCCGGCGATGTTGGTGCCGCAATGACATATATAGACTCCAATTCTTTCGCCCATGGATCCTATCCTTTCGTGAGTACAATCCTCTCGAAGAACGCTGGGTCCCTCCATAATCCAGCGCGCTGAGGCAGAAGGCGATTCAGCTCGCTCCTGCAGCTCGGCTGGAGTTCAGGACGGGCATGGCGGAGATCATCTCCTTCCCGATTCCCAGGCGGTTGGGGGCGATGCCCAGAGCCAACCCCAATAGCTGCGTGAAGTACAACACGGGCGTCGCGAACGCCGTGCCGTACTCGCGATTGACCTGCTTCTGATAAAGCTCCAGGTTGACATTGCAGAGAGGGCAGATCGTTGTGATCACGGCGGCGCCGCGGTTGGCGGCGTCCTGCAAGAGCTGATAAACCATATCTAGCGCAGCCTTCCGATTGGTAATGATCAGAGACCCTCCGCAACAGCGGGTCTTGAGCGCATAGTCCACCGGTTCTGCGCCGATCGCCGACAGGAAGCCTTCGAAGAACTGGGGATTCTCGATCTCTTCTTTGTCTTTTCGAGGACGCACGAGCTGACATCCATAGTAGGGGGCCACACGCAGATTTTTCAAGGGGTTGGATGCGGCCTTGCGGATGCCTTCCAGTCCTACATCCTCGATGAAGATCTCGAGCAGGTGCCGCACCTTCGTCGTCCCGCTGATGTGCAGATTGTCCTTTTGCAGAGCGGCGTTGATGTGTTCGGCCAGGTCAGGGTCTTCCTGCAGGTAGCGGTTGGTGAAGTACGCGTTCTTATAACACCCGCTGCAGGGAGCCACGAAGTCCAGGCCCATGCGTTCCGCCAGGGCCAGATTGCGCGCCACCAACGTGTATGCCAGGAGCTCATCCACATGGAAGTAAGCGGTGGCGCCGCAACAGTTCCAATCCTCGATCTCCTTAAGCTCCAGCCCCAAGGCGCGCGCACACTCGTTCGCAGAGACATGATAGCTCATCGCCAGGCTCTCGAGCGAGCAGCCAGGGAAGTAGGCGTATTGCTTCATCAGGACTCTCCTATCGGGATGATCTCCCGCACCATCCGCTGGAAATTCTCGATCCGCCTGATCTTCGTCGGCAGTAAAGGCAACCTGCCCTTGAGCATCAGGGTCGCGGCGGTCTGAACTTCCTGGATGAGGTCCCGAGGCCCATATTTGAAGATGTACGCAGGAGCCAGCACCGGCTCAAAGGACCTGCCGCTTCTCATGATCATCTTCACGAAGCTCTGGGAGAAGGCCGGGCCGATCAACTCTTCCTGATACTGGCTCTTCCACATCGAGTAGCGCTTCAACGCGTACATCAACTCGGCGATGTCGATGCCAGCCGGACAACGCACCGTGCAGTGGTAGCAAGAGGCGCATGACCAGTAGGTGTTGCTGGCGAGCACTTCATCCCTCAGGTCAGCCCCGATCATGCCGATCAAGGTGCGCGGGGTGTGATCCATAAACTCCACCGCTGGACATGTCGCCGAACAGGTTCCGCACTGGATGCAATCGGTAATCGGATTCCCATGCGAGGCGTACAGGAGATTCGCGACCTCATCGCGAAAAGTAGGTTTGGTTGACATACCTTAAGCCTTCCTTGCCTCCGCAGCTTTGAGCAGGGCGCTCACCCGATCCAGGAGCAATTGCGGCTCCACTGGTTTCTCCACCAGCTCATCGACAGGCACAAAGCGCGGATGCGCTGGTCCACCGGGGAACAGGAACGCGATCTGCTCCCGAATGCCGGTGATAATCAAAACCGGGATCTCCCGCAGCTTCGGATCCTTACGGATCTTCCGCGCCAACATGACCCCTTCGGCCCCCCGGCCCATCATGATATCTAGCAGGAGGAGGTCGTAGGGCTTGGCCTGTAGGGCGTGCAGACCGTCTTTGGGGTTGTAGGCGACGTCGACTGCATAGCCTGCGCCTTCCAGGATGGACTTGATCCCTTCGACAAAGTCAGGATCATCGTCGATCACTAGCAGCTTGTAAGAGGGATTCATGAACTACCTCCTTAAGTTGGGGTTTGCTGAGACGTAGCAGGGGGGGCCTGGCCCTGCAACCCATCTGGCAGCCGCGGCAGGCGAATCACGAACGTGCTCCCCTTGCCCACTTCGCTCTCGACCGAGATCTCCCCGCGGTGGGCTTCCACAATCCGTCGCGTGATGGCCAATCCCACGCCGCTGCTTCGTTCGGCGCCTTGGGCGGCCCTGCCGACGTAAAAGTCGTCGAAAATGTACGGCAGATCCTCCGGCGCAATACCCACACCGGAATCGGCGACAGCGATCGTAACGACATCCCCTTCATTGGCAGCCGTGACGACAACCTGGTTCCCTGGGCGAGAGTACTTGACCGCGTTGCCAATGATGTTCACCAACGCTTCCACGAGCGTCAGTTCATCACCGAAGATGAGCGCCAGAGGTCCCGTGATCGAGCGACGGATCTCGATGTCTTTGCGGACCGCCTGCGGCTGGGTGATCTCGATGGCTTTCAGGATCGCTGGCTCCACAGCCGTGGGCCGGAATCCTTCCTGAAGTTTGCTGATATCCACCGTGACCACGTGCAGCCAGGTGTCGATCAGTTTCAACAGGTCATCGATCCGAGACTGCAGTCGCTCGAGCCGATTCTTCTGACTCTCTGTCAGCTTGTCAGACAACTCTGCCGCCAACGCATACAGGTTCTGTTGTACAGCGCCGAGCGGGGACTTCACTTCGTGAGAGATAATCGCGGCGAATTGCTCCCGCAGCGCTTCCTTTTCCTGTCTGAGAGCGATTGTCTCCAGGACCAGCTTCCGCTTCTCGATTCCTCGCCGTGTGATCAGGCGGAACTCGTCGGGCGTGAAAGGCTTGGGCAGGAAGTCGTAGGCCCCCGTCTTCATCGCCTCGACGGCGGAGCTTACGGTGGCGTATCCCGTGATCACGATCGCCACGATGGTGGGATCGAAGGCGAGGATTTTGCTGAGCACCTCCAGCCCAGACATGCCGGGCATTTTGAGATCGACGAAGACGAGATCCGGCCTGAACTCTTGGGCAAGGCTCACCCCCCGCGCTCCGTCCATGGCCGTAGCGATCTGATAGTCGCCGCCTTCGAGGATCATGGCGCAGGAGTCAAGGACCACCTCCTCGTCGTCGATGATCAGGATCTTGACCTTTTTATCCACTCTTCACCCCTCCTTCTCCGCCGTCAGCGGCAGGCGGACGGTGAAGGTCGTGCCTTTACCTACCTCGCTCTCGACCAAAATCATCCCCTCGTGTTCCTTGATGATCCCGTAGCTGATTGCCAGCCCCAGCCCCACGCCATGCCCTACATCCTTGGTCGTAAAGAAAGGATCGAAGATCCGATCCATATCCTCTTTGCGGATGCCGTGGCCGGTGTCCGAAACCAGCGTTTCGATGTAATTGCCAGTCGGGTCGAGTCGGGTGCGCAGGCTCAATCGCCCGACGCCATTCATGGCCTCTGCCGCATTGATGATCAGGTTCATGAACACTTGCTGAATCTGCGAGGGATCTGCCACGACCAGGGGCAGATCCTCATCTAGCTCCCGCGTAACCTCGATATTATGGAAGATGGCCTGATCCTCCACCAACGAGATACATTCCAACAGGATGGCGTTCACGTTGACGAGCGTCTTGTGTGGAGCCCGCTGTCGTGAGAAATCCAACAGGCCGCGAATGATGCTTGTACACCGATTGGCTTGATGGGCGATCTTCTGGATCGAGTCCCGCGATGGGCCTTCCGGCGGCATCCGCTCCAGCAACAGATGAGAATACGTCACGATGCCCTGCAGCGGGTTGTTCAACTCGTGCGCCACGTTGGCAGCCAGTTGGCCGATCAGCGCGAGCCTTTCGGATTCCATGATCTTGCTCGTCGCAAACTCCCGCAACCTCTCGTCTCTCGCCTTGAGAGCGGCGGCCATCAGATTGAACCGCTCAGCCAGCTCGCCCAGCTCATCATGAGTGGTGATTTCCACTTTGACATCGAAGTTGCCGCGCGTGACCTCGTGGGTGGCGGACATCAGTTCTCGCACGGACCCGGAGATCCTGCGAGAGAGAAAATAGGACAGCGCCATCGAGAGCAGCGCGCCAGCAAAGGTGATCGCCAGGAAAATCAGAAAGGTCTGTTTCTTGATGTGTATATACTTTGCTTCCAGAACTCCAACATACAGGATGCCAATGACCTTCCCATTAAGATCCCTGATTGGCTCATAGGCGGTGATGTACCAATCGTGCACCACATAAGCCCGTCCGATCCAGGGCATGCCCTTCCCAACCACCTGATTATATACTTCTTCGGCAGCGCGCGTGCCGATCGCCCTGGAACCATCCTCCCGAAGGACATTCGTCGCGATCCTCACATCGTCCTGAAAGATTGTGGAGGTCCCGATCTCTCTGCCATCAAACGTCACGTCCTGGAAAACGATCCGCTTGATCTTGTCGACGATCTCGAAGTTCCGGTTTAGCAACACACCGCCGTAGATTACGCCGATCAAACGACCTTCACGATCAAGGATCGGAGCCGCTGCCTTCAACATCATGCCCGACGTCTCCTCGGTCTCCGGCCTGGCTCTGGCTTTCGGCGTGTCGATAAATACGAAGCGCGCTCGTTCTGCCAGCAACGGCGATTCTTTGCGCAGATCTTCTGCGGATACTATCGTGGTGGCCGCAATAGGCCGCCACGTCTTGATGACCGCGCTGACCACCGGATCGTGGCTGACGTCGTCGCCGACCAGGTTGCCATTATTGGCTCGCAAAAGCACCTTGCCATTTTTGTCGGTGATCGTCAGGACATCTAATCCCTCGCGTTTCCTGATACGGGCCAGCTCCTCAGCGGCCAGATCGACGTTTCCGGACGCCAGTGCATCTGCCAGGAAGTATCTATCTGACGTGAAGCGGACCACGTAGCTGATATGATTCAACTCGCTGGTATAGATCTCCCTGGCGGTGTTAAGGTCCGTGCGCACCTGCTGTTGAGCCTCAGCAACGATGCGGCTGTCGATCAAATGAATCCCTGCGAGGCTGAAGAAAAGGCTTGTCGTCGAAATCACCAGCAGGAAGCTCAGAATGAGCTTAGAGACAATAGGGATCCTGACCGCTCTCCTGCCCTGAGGGATCGCTCGGAACACGAGCTCCTCCACGACAGTCTGAAGGCGATCCACCCAACTCCAGATCGTTTTGAACGACTCCCGAGAAGCCATCAGAGAGTTCCCGATGAGCGATCGGCGTGCTCGATCAACACGACGACGATCTTCCACGAACCCTGAAGCAGCGGCTGAGTTTGAACGGGAAAATCCAGCGCCAGGTCGAGCGCCATCCCAATCCCCGTCGCCGCGTCACAAGGCCTCGTGTACTAATTCGATGAGGTCCTTGACGACCAACCGGTCCTCGCAGCCGGTGGTCTTCGCCGCGTCGCGATACATGGTGACATCTTTGGGACAGGCGACAACGAACATCTGGACGCCATCCAGTTGGCCAGCCTCGCGCATGCGCGCCTCACTGGGGCGCTCCTGGATCTGCCCCTCCTCCATCCAGATACGGCCGCCGCCCGCGCCGCAACACAAGGCGCGATCGCGATGGCGCGGCATCTCGACCAATTCGCAGCCGGTCGCTGCGATCACCCGGCGTGGGGCGTCATATACGCCATTGTAGCGCCCCAAATAACAGGGGTCATGGTAAGTGACCTTGTACCCCAGTCGCTTACTGAGCTTGAGCTGGCCAGACGTGATCAACTGATCCAGCAGTTCGCTATAGTGCCACACCGGATGCTGGCCGCGCGCCTCCGCGGGGTATTCATTCTTCAATGTGTTGTAGGTGTGCGGGTCAGTGGTCACAATGGCCTGGAACGTTGCCTTGCTCAACGCAGCCGCGTTCTTCTCGACCAGCATCTCGAACAACCCCTCTTCGCCGACGCGGCGCGCGTCGTTGCCAGCGTTGCGCTCCCCCTCGTACAGGATGCCGAAATCGACGCCAGCCTTCTGGAATACCTCGGCAGTCTTGCGCGTGATCTCGGTCAGGCTCGCGCTGTACGAAGCGTAGTCGCCCACGAACCACAAGTACTCGACCGGCTCTCTACGCGCATCCTTGATCTTGGGCTGGATGAGCTGGGTCCATTTGGCCCGAGCCCGCTCCGACTGGCCAAAGGAGTTGCCGTAACGCCCAAGATTGACCAACACATCCTGCAGGCGCGGGTCCACCTGTCCCTGGCTGACCAGATAGCGGCGCATATCAACGATCGTAGAGAGCTGGTCATTGAACACTGGACACACCTGAACGCAGGCGCGGCAGGTGGTGCAGGCCCACAATTCTTGCGAGGTGATCACATCACCGTGCAGAGAGCGTCCGTTGCTGGGTTCCCACAGGTGAGCGTCCAGTTTGACCATCACATCTTTTGGCGAAAGGCCGGAGCCGCTCAGGAAAGCCGGGCAATGATCCTGGCAACGTCCGCATCGTATGCAGGCCTCGAAGTCCAGGATCTGCTTCCATGTGAAATCGCGCCACTCCTTCACGCCTACCTCGCTGGCGGCGCGCAGCGGAGCCAGGGCGCCGGGCGCCTGAAAGGAGCGGAAGAAGATGTTCACAGGCGCTGCCACGATGTGAAACAGCTTGGTAAACGGGATGCTGCCGATGAAGATGAAGGCGGCCAGTCCGTGCATGATCCAGATCGCCAGGTGCAGGGCGCGATTGTTGGGGTCTCCGAGGGAAGTGAAGACCGTCGCGATGGCTGCACCCACTGGCGACCAGGCCGCCCAATCGGGCTTGACGACGGCGATGCGCAGCCCTTCGACCAGGTAGCCCGAGATGGCGATTAGCGCCAGGCTGGCCAGCGCGTAGGCGTCATCCCGAGAGCTTCCCTTGAGCGCCGCGGTCTGCAGACGGGGCAGGCGCCGGAAGTAGCGGCGATAGATCGCCATCCCCAGGCCGATGACCAGGAAGATCCCCATGACATCCAATATCAACTCATACAAGACATAGACGCCGCCAGTCAGGAACTGGAAGCCGAAGAAGAGATGCGTGACGTCCCAATCGATCGTCGCCAGGATGGTGCCCATAAACAGCGCCGCCATCCCCCAGAAGATCATGAGATGCATTAGACCTGCGTAGCGATCTTCTGTCGTGCGACGCTGGGCGATCGCCTGTGCCAGCACGGCCAGCAAGCGCCCGCCCAACCGATCGCTCCGGTGCTCCGGCTGGCCCAAGCGCCACCGCTGGACGCGACGGTAGACGCCATACGCGAACACGAGGACCGCCAGGATCCCCAGCACATATTGGCCCACTTCAGCCCAATGGGGGATATTCCAGAAGGTGTCTCGGATAGGCATGAGATCTCACTCCATCGCTTTCAGCCTTCCTTGGCTTGCCGAACCTTCTCTGTGAGCACAGGGACCAGGTCGAGTAGATCGACTGTGGTCCCATAGTGCGCCACGCCGAAGATGGGCGCGGTGGCGTCCGTATTGACGGCGATGATCATCTCACTGCCCGTGATGCCCTCGACGTGCTCGGGAGCGCCGCTGATGCCCAGGGCCAGGTAGACCTTCGGCTTGACGCTCTTGCCTGACTTGCCTACCTGGCGCGTGACCGGCAGCCAACCCTGGTCAACCACCGGCCGCGAGGCGCACACGACTCCGCCCAATGCCTCTGCCAGTTCCTTCGCAAGTTCCAGATTATCGCTGTTTTGGATGCCGCGGCCGACGGCGACCAGGATCGGTTCTTTGGAGATGTCCACATCGCCAGCCTCTGGCTCCACGTATCGTTTCAGAGTGATACGCACATCCGTCAAGGCGGAGGCCTTTGCCGCTGTGACGAGGGGAGGCCTCTCGCTGCGTCCTTGTTCAGGCCGATAGCCGCCCGGCACCACGGTTGCGAACGCCATAGGGCCAGGGATCTCTCCTTCGGCCATGATCTTCCCGCCGCAAATCTGGCTGACAAACTTGAGCGCGCTATCTTCAACCTGGAACGTGTGACATTGTCCGACCAGAGGCGCCTGTAGCCGCGCAGACAGGCCGCTGGCCACATCCATGCCCACCGATGTATGGCCGAACAGCACGACGCGCGGCCTCCGATCGGCAATCAGCTCCGACAGCACCTTCAGGTAGGCGTCGCCGCAAAAGTCAGCCAGCCCGGCGTGATCGAAGTAGATCACCTCATCGGCTGCCAGATCGCGCGCTAAGCCCTGCGCGCCGTGCCCCAGCAACACGGCCACAACGCGTCCACCCGCTCCCTCCGCCAGCACGCGCGCCGCTGCCAACATGACGTAGGTGATATCAGCTACCTGCCCGCGCAGGTGCTCTACAACCACATAGATATCCTGGCTCATCGTTGTCCTCCTGTGGCCACCCCCTTCGGGATCAGAGCACGCCTGCATCCTTGAGGATCGCAACCATCCTGTCCGCGACCTCATCCGGGTCCCCTTCGATCATCACCGCTCCCTCGCCGGACTTCGGCTGGAAGAGTCTGCTTACAATCGGCCCCCCGCTTGTGTCTAGCGCTTCCGCTGGCTGCTCTTCAATGGAAGCGGTCTTCATCACCTGGCGGATCTTGCTGATGGGAACGTAGCGCGGCGGCTGCTCGGCGGCCTGGATGCCCAACACCGCAGGGAGGGTCACCTCCATCTCGGCGATCAATCCCCCTGGATATTCCTTACGGACCGTCACCTTCCCATTCTCGGGGGTTACACCCGCCACATAGCCCACGTAGGGCATTCCCAGGTATTCAGCCAGCAATGGCCCGACCGATCCATCGAGGTCATTATGGGCCTGTACTCCCGTGAGGATGAGATCGGGATGCAACGGAACCACGACTGCAGCCAGCACGCGAGCCAGACCGTGGTTATTCACCGCGGCGCTGAAGTCCCCTGTCAGCTTGAGCAATCGATCCGCCCCCTTGGCCGCCGCAGTGTAGAGCACATCATCGACGCCCTCTGCCTCAGGCGCCACGATCGTCACGCGTCCGCCGCCGCGTTCCTTCAGCAGGATCGCCTGCTCGATCGCGTGGTCGTCGAATTCATTGATGATGAGGCGCAGCCAGCTGGTGTCCAGGGCGGCGCCGCTCGCGTCGATGGCGAGTTCCTCAACCAGATCTGGCACCAGTTTCGCGAGGACTACTATGTCCATTTTTGCCTCCTTAGCTCTTGATGGCTTCCGCCAATAGCTCGGCAATGTCCTTCACTGCCAACCGCCCGGCGCCAGGGACCACCTTCGTCGCATCCTCGAAGCGCGGCGGCTCGTAAGGGCAGGCTACAGCCAGGATATCAGCTCCTGCCGTGATCGCCTCGCGCACACGCCACTCGGAGAGCCGCGCATGGGCCTTTTCATAGATGAAACCGTCCAGCCACATGCCGCCTCCCCCGCCGCCGCAGCAGAGGCTGGTGGTGCGCGAGTGCGACATCTCCACCACTGTCACGCCAGGGATCGCCTCCAGCAGGCGGCGGGGCTGCTCAAATATCCGATTGACGCGACCCAGATAGCATGGATCATGGAAAGCGATCTTGGCGGGACCTACGGGCTTGAGGAGAGGCTTGAGCTGATCGAGCCTTTCCGCAAGAAACTCGGTGTGATGCTTGACGGGGAAGGCGATGCCCAGCTTGGGATATTCGTTCTTGAAGGCGTTGTAGGCATGGGGATCGGTCGTGATGATCTCGCGAAACTTGTACTTCCCCAAAGTCCGGCCATTCTTCTCGGCCAACATCTCGAACAGCCCACTCTCGCCTGCGAGCCGCTGCGAGTCGCCGTCGCTGTTCTCCTCAGGGCCTAGGATCGCGAAGTCCACTCCCAGCGCGTTCAACACTCGGGCCAGGGCTTTGCTGACCATCTGGACTCGCGGGTGATAGGAGGGATAGTCGCCCACGAACCACAGGACATCCACTGCCCGCCCGACCCTGCTGATCAGCCTGATCTCCGGCGCGATCCCGCGCGTCCAATCAGCCCGTTTACGGGGCGACTCACCCAGGGGATTGCCGTAACGTTGAGAGTGTTCGAGCGCGCTCTGCAGCTCGGAGGGGACATTGCCGGTCAGAATCATCTCTTCTTTGGCGCGCGTCATCAGGCCAGCGGTCAGGGGAATCTGGGCCGGACAGACTTCGGTGCACGCGAAACAGGACACGCACATCCATACTGTGTCCGTGCGCATCACCTTATCGAACTCGTCGGCCTGCAACGCTGCGATCATCCTCCTTGGGGGATATCGCATGACGTAGCCATAGGGGCACACCCCACTACAGGTGCCGCACTGCAGGCAAGTCCGCAGACGTTCACCGTCGGCCTGCTTGAGCAGGCTGGCATAGAATTCCTGACTGAACGAAGGGGTACGAGAGGCCGCGGTCACCGCCATTGCCACACCTCCATTCGGGGGTTACAATTGCGTAGGGATCGAACGCAGCCGGCCATGCTCACGAGCGAGCAGGCTTCAGGAAGGAGATGATGCGCGGAAGACGCCGCTTCCACTCAGAGAGAAGTCTCCACCTCTCTGATGACTCACATCATACCGGGTCGCAAAGACTCATGCTACTATGCTTCGAAACGAACTGTCAGGATTCAGCGTCGCGTTCGAGCAGAGATGAAGGTGTTGGATTCGCAGTAGGCTGGGAACATGGGAGGAAGGGCGCAACGTGAATCCATGTCAGCTCAGCGGGCCTCCTTTTTCAGGAGTTTCCAAGCCGATCATCATGGGATAGATTGCCCGCCCAAGTCGAGTCCAGGATACCACCAAGCCTCATTTGTGCACAATGACGCGAATCATAGGCGGATCAGACGCCTATCTACATTATTAGAAACCTACCCGAAAAGTTTCGGCACGGTCTCCTGACTGTGCCATTGGCTGGTCAGGAGACCAGCCAGAACCGTTTTTCGGATAGGCTCTAAGGACGGAAGCCTGACGACAGGTATGATGAACCTACGTGACCTCATCGCTCTAGTTGATGGCGAAGTGCTTACCCGAGCGGATAACCTTTCCCGCGAGATCAAGGGCGGCTGCGGCGCCGACTTGATGAGCGACGTCCTGGCCTCGATCCAGCCGGACGCTGTCCTTTTGACCGGCTTATGTAACCCGCAGGTCGTGCGCACTGCGCAGATGGCGGATGTGGCGGCGATCGTCCTCGTGCGCGGCAAGAAGCCGCCGCGCGAGACGATCGAGCTGGCGGATCAGGAGAACATTCCGGTCATCTCCACTCCCTATGGCATGTTCGAATCGTGCGGACGGCTCCATCGCGCGGGGCTGCCCAGCCTCGAGAGCGCCGTTGGGTAAGGCCACCTTCCCATGGACAACGACCGCGAGCCTAAGCAACGGATCGTCACCGACGCCGAAGCCGGCTACATCACGCGCGTCGAAGAGCTGGCGTATGAGCTGCGCATCCAGGAGGTGATGACGCGCGATGTGAAGACGGTGTCGCCGGATATGCAGATGGGCGCCGTGCTTGAGGTCTTCCGCCGCGCCCGTATCTCCGGCGCCCCCGTCGTGCACAAAGGACGCCTGGTCGGCATCGTCAGCATCGAGGATCTCATCCACGCGCTGCGTGGGGGAGATGTCGCAGCGCCCGCCAGCGAGTACATGAGCGAGCGCGTCATCACCGTCAAATCATCCCATCCGGTGATCGAGGCGCTCAAGATCTTCGCTCAGGAGAGGGTGGGGCGCCTGCCGGTCGTGGATGACGAAGGCAAGCTGGTGGGCATCCTCACGAAAGGCGATATCACCCGTGGATTGTTGCGGGCGCTGGAGTCGGATTACCAGGAAGAAGAGCTCAAGAAGTACCGCGTCAGCCACCTGTTCGCTGACATCGCGTCGGATCGCACGAGCCTCATCCTTCGCTATAACGTCAAGCCGCGCGATTTCGCGCGCGGCGGTCGCGCCTCGAGCGACATCAAGCGTGCGCTGATGCGCTTGGGAGCCAATCCCCAGATTGCCCGCCGCTGTGGCATCGCCGTCTATGAGGCGGAGATGAACCTCATCATCCACACCACACAGGGCGGGGTCATCCAGGTCGAGATCGAACCGCATCAGATCGTGATGGAGACGACCGATACCGGCCCGGGCATCGAAGATATCGAGCTGGCCATGAAGCCAGGGTATTCGACCGCCCCCGAAGAGGTCCGCGAATTGGGCTTCGGGGCGGGCATGGGCTTGAAAAACATCCAACGCTGCGTGGACGCTATGACGCTGGAATCCACCCCCGGCAAGGGGACGCGTCTGGAGATGCGCATCTACCTGCAGCCGGATGAGATATTCAGCAGCGCCGCGCACGCCAGGGAGGGCAAAGCCTAGATGACGCTCCAGGAGATCATCACACGCCTCAGCTTGACCGTGCTGACGGAAGGCCGCGATTTCAGCCAGATCGTCCCCAGCAGCGGCTACACTTCCGATCTGTTGAGCTGCGTCATGGCGGGCGCGCGCCGACAGGGCATCTGGGTGACGTTGCAGGCGCACGCCAATATCGTCGCGGTGGCAGCGCTGCTCGATCTGAGCGCGATCATCATCACCGAGGGAGCGCAGCCCGACGCCGAAACGATCGCGCGCGCGAACGCGGAGGGCATCCCCCTGCTGTCCACCCCTCGCCCTTCCTTCGCGGTCGTAGGCCAGCTCTGGGAGATGGGGCTGCGTGACGATGGCAACGCCTAGCGGACGCGCGCCTGTCCTCGCGCCCGCAGCCTTGCGCCTCTACACCGCCGAACTCCACGTCCACACCGTCCTCTCCCCTTGCGCCGAGATCGAGATGATCCCCCCCCTGATCGTCGCCGAAGCGCGCGAACGAGGGATCGATCTCATCGCCATCACCGATCACAACGCCAGCGCCAACGTCGCAGCCGTCCAGGAGGCGGCCCTTGGCAGCGACCTCGTCGTCTTGCCCGGCATGGAGGTCCAAACGCGCGAGGAAGTGCACGTCCTCTGCCTGTTCGACACGCTGGAGCAACTGGCGGCCTGGCAGGCGCACGTCGACGCCCATTTGCCGCCATTCCTCAACGACCCGGAGCACTTCGGCGAGCAATTCGTCGTCGATGCGAGCGGCGACTTCATCCGACGCGAGCCGCGGCTTCTCATCACGTCCACGGCCCTTTCTCTCAAGGAGGCGATCGACGGCGTGATAGCCCTGGGCGGCATCGCGATCCCCGCGCATGTGAATCGCGCCGCCTTCAGCCTCCTGACCAACCTCGGCTTCGTCCCCTCCGACGTCCATCCGGACGCGCTCGAGATCTCGCGCCATCTTTCCATCGCCGAGGCGCGCCGCAAGTTCCCGCAACTGCGCGGCTATCCCCTGATCCAGAGCGGCGATGTCCATCGCCTGGAGGAATTCCTGGGCGCCAACCGGTTCACGTTGGCCGCACCCACGATCGCCGAGCTGCGGCTGGCGCTGGCTGGTCAGGCCGGGCGCGCGCTGACCGTGAGCGAGCCGGCTGGTGCAATATGACTTGTGTCATGGGACGCCCCTGCGACTGGTGATAAGATTCACAAGCGCGCAGCAGGGCGTTGCTGTGCTGCAGCGGTTGGGCACGCCCAACCATTGCCAACCTTGTATCTGGAGCACGCGATGACAACGGTGTTGGACAACATCCCGGCGACGGACCCTCTCGCCGATCCGGCGCAGAAGGCGATCATCGACCAGATCCTGGCCGAGAATCGCGATGTGCCCGGGGCGACCATGGTGGTCCTCAACGAATTGCAGAGCCGAATCGGGTTCATCTCTTTGCCGATGCAGGCCTATGTGGCGCAGCAGATGCACGTGCCGTTGCAGCAGATTCACGGCGTGGTGTCGTTCTATTCCTTCTTCACGACCACGCCGCGCGGGCGGCACACGATCAAGTTCTGCATGGGAACGGCCTGCTATGTGGGCGGCGCGCCGCAGTTGATCGAGAAGGCGCGCCAGACCCTGGGCGTCGATATCGGTCAGACGACCAAAGATGGCGCGATCACCCTCGAAGTGTGCCGCTGCGTGGGCGCGTGCAGCCAGGCCCCGGTGGTGATGGCCGACGATGATGTGCATGGGCGCGTCCGGCCGAACAAATTGCCGCAGGTGTTGCGTAAGTACCAGGATTGACGATGCGCGAGATCGCTCTGCACCTCCTCGATATCGCCGAGAACAGCGTGACGGCCGGCGCGCGCACGGTCGAGATCACGGTGGAGGAGGACACGCGGGACGATCGCCTGCGGGTGGTGGTGCAGGATGACGGCCGCGGCATGGACCCCGAGCTGCTGGCCCGCGTCGCCGACCCCTTCGTCACCAGCCGCGCCACGCGCAAGGTGGGATTGGGCATCCCGTTGTTGAAAGCGGCCGCGGAAGCCTGCAACGGCGGGCTGCGCATCGCCTCCGCGCCAGGGCAAGGCACACGGCTGGAGGCAGAATTCCAGCGCAGCCATATCGATCGTATGCCGCTCGGCGATCTGGCTGGAACGATGTTCGCGCTCGTCGTCGGCTGGCCGAAAGTCCATTGGGTGTTGCACTATCGCATCGACGACGATCGTTTTACGTTCGATGACGCGCCGATCAAAGAGGAGCTGCAGGATATCCCGTTAACTGAGCCTGCGGTCCTGACCTTCCTTCGGGACTATTTGCAGGAGGGGGTGCGCGGCGTGCAGCGCGCGGCGCGCCAACGTCAGGCCGCGCCGGCTTAGGGTCTATCCGAAAAACGGTTCTGGCTGATCTCCTGACCAGCCAGGGGCGCGGTCAGGAGACCGCGCCGGAACTTTGCGGATAGGTTCTGAGTCCGGCCAGGTGTTCGTATTTAGTCACAGTTTACCAGGAGGCAGATCATGCCAACGGTCAAATCTCTGGAGGATTTGAAGCGGTTGAAGGAAGAGGCCCTGGAGAAGCGCCGGGCCAAGACGACGGCGGGCCACGCCCAGATCGTGGTCGGCATGGGCACCTGCGGCATCGCGGCGGGCGCGCGCGACGCCATGAAGGCGATCCTGGAGACCATCGAGGCCGACAACGTGAGCGGCGTCGTCGTCACACAGACCGGCTGCATCGGCCTCTGCGAATGGGAACCGATCGTTCAGGTCACGGTGGGCGAGCAAGACAAGGTGACTTACGGCAAGGTCTCGCCGGAACGAGCCAGACGCATCGTCAAGGAGCATGTGGAGAACGGCAAGGTCGTCTCCGAGTTCGTCATCCCGGCGTAGCAGGAAGGTCGCGCTGTCAGTGGCGCAGGACGCTCTTGTACTGGAGGACAGGGCGCAGCGCCGCCGGTTCGCGAGAGCATATCGCAGGAAAGGAGCAGGGGTAAGCGCGGCCAGCGACGGCGCCGCTTACACCGATCGAGAGCGCTATGAAATATTACCGATCTCATGTATTGGTCTGCGTCGATCCTCAGTGTCTAGCCAAGGGGGCGCACGACCTGATGGACGCGCTGCAAGATGAGTTGGTCGCTCAGGGCCTGATCAGTGAAGTGCAGGTGCTGGAGACGTCGCGCATCGGCGGCTGCGCGCGCGGGCCAGAGTTGATGGTGTATCCCGAGGGAATCCACTACGTCGGCCTGGGTGTGGATGATGTGCCCTTCCTGGTGGAGGAGCATTTCCTCAAGGGGCGCGTGGTCGAGAAATGGGTGATGAAGGCAGTCCCTGTCACCGACGAAGAGCTGGGGCCGCCTCAGCCGAAGGAAGTGCGCGTCGTCTTGCGCAACTGCGGCAAGATCGATCCCAACAACATCGAGGATTACATCGCCGAGGATGGGTACCAGGCCTTGGGGCGCGTTCTCACTGAGATGACGCCCGAGCAGGTGATCGATGAGGTGCTGGCCTCTGGGCTGCGCGGGCGCGGCGGCGCCGGGTTCCCAACGGGCAGGAAGTGGCAGTTGGTTCGCGCCACTCCCTCGTTCCCCAAGTACGTTGTCTGTAACGCTGACGAAGGAGACCCCGGCGCGTTCATGAACCGTCGCGTGCTGGAAGGCGATCCGCATTCGGTGATCGAGGGCATGATCATCGCCGCCTACGCGATCGGCGCCAGCCGCGGCTATATCTACTGTCGCGCCGAGTATCCGCTGGCGGTCAAGACGCTCAATATCGCCATCCAGCAGGCGCGCGCCTTCGGCTTCCTGAGCGAGAACATCCTGGGCAGCGACTTCTCCTTCGACATGGAAGTGCGCATGGGCGCAGGAGCGTTCGTCTGTGGCGAGGAGACCGCGCTGATGGCCTCGGTCGAAGGCCGACGCGGCGAGCCGCGGCCCCGCCCCCCCTTCCCAGCGGTCAAGGGGTTGTGGGACCAACCCACGAACATCAACAACGTCGAGACCTACGCCAACATCCCTCAGATCATCCTGCGCGGCCCGGAATGGTTCGCCAGCATGGGCACGGCCAAGAGCAAGGGGACCAAGACGTTCGCCATCGCTGGCGACGTCAACCACACCGGCCTGATCGAGGTGCCGCTGGGGATCACGCTGCGCGAGGTGATCTACGACGTAGGCGGCGGCATCAAAGATGGGCGCGGCTTCAAGGCGGTGCAGACCGGCGGACCGATGGGGGGATGCCTGCCTGAATCTTACCTCGACATGCCAGTGGACTACGAGTCGCTGACGGCGGCCGGCTCGATCATGGGATCGGGCGGCATGATCGTCATGGACGACACCACATGCATGGTCGATATCGCGCGGTTCTTCATGGAGTTCATCCAGGACGAGAGCTGCGGCAAATGCACGCCCTGTCGGGTGGGCACGCGACGCATGTTGGATATCCTGGAGCGCATCTGCTCGGGCCAGGGGCGCGCGGGAGATATCGAGGTGCTGGAGATGCTGTGCCAGCAGATCCGCGCGACTAGCCTGTGTGGCCTGGGGGCAGGCGCGCCCAATCCGGTCGAGAGCACGCTCAAGCACTTTCGGCACGAGTACGAGGCGCACATCTACGACAAGAAATGTCCCGCGAAAGTGTGCCGCGCGCTCATCACCTACGAGATCCTCGAAGGCGTGTGCACCGGCTGCACCGTATGCGCGCGCAATTGCCCGACCAACGCGATCAGCGGCGAGCGGCGCCAGTTGCATGTCATCGATCCTGACACCTGCATCCGCTGCGGCATCTGCATGCAGGTGTGTAATTTCAACGCTGTGATCGTCAAGTAGGTCAGGAGCGCGAACGGGCTTATTGCCTACTTAATAAGAAAGAACAGGCGCAAGGAGGAGGAGCATGACAGGTGGCCAAGACGTGACCTCCGTCGTACAGGCGGCCGTTGTCCGACATGGGAGGTCGCCTGAAGCATTGATCCCAGTCTTGTCCGAGGTGAACGCGACCCTGGGGTATCTCTCGACCGACGCCATGGCGGAGGTCAGTCGCCTCCTCCGGGTGCCGGGCAGCCAGGTGCTGTCGGTGGCCAGCTTCTATCGGATGCTGTCCACCCAACAGCTCGGCCGGCATGTGATCCGGTTCTGTGAGAGCGCGCCCTGTCATGTGGTGGGAGGGCGTGAGCTGTGGCGGGCGCTGCAGGAGACCCTGCAACTGGGGCCGGGCGAGACGAGCGCTGACGGCAAATGGACGCTGCTGACGACGAGCTGTCTCGGCATCTGCGGCGTCGGACCGGTGGTGGTCATCGACGATGACGTGTACGGCAACGTCACGCCGGGACAGCTCCCGGAGATCCTGGGACGCTACGAGTGAGGAGGTCGCCATGAAAGCAGTCCGTGCGTTGGTTCTGGTCTCGAGTGACCCCGCGAGCATGGCGCGCGGCGCCCAGGAAGTCTTCCAGAAACTGCAGGAAGAGGTCAAAGCGTTCGGCCTGGAGGACGAGATCACGGTGATGATGGTGGGGGACGTGGGGCGTCATGACGCGTTGCCTCTCGTCATCGTCTATCCGGAGGCTGTTGTCTATGGCCCGGTGCGGGTCGAGGATGTCCACTTCCTGGTCGAGGAGCACCTGTACAAAGGGCGCGTGGCGGCCGGCTTGCAGGCGGCGACGCGCGAGCTGTCCGGGCGCATCGCCTGGCTGTCGGCTCGCCAGGGAACCCTGCCAGCGGAGCAGCGCATCGTCCTGGAACGCGCTGGCCTGATCGACCCCGAGGCGATCGACGACTATGTGGCGCACGATGGCTATGCGGCGCTGGGCAAAGTGTTGACGGAGATGACGCCCGCCGACGTGATCGCCGAGCTGGACAAGGCGGGGCTGCGGGGGCGCGGCGGCGCCGGCTTCCCGACCGCAGCCAAATGGCGCATGGTGGCGCGAGCGGAGGGGTCCCCCAAATACGTCATCTGCAACGCCGACGAGAGCGAGCCAGGCACCTTCAAGGATCGCCTGATCATCGAAGGGGACCCCCATAGCGTGATCGAGGCGATGACGATCGCGGGCTATGCGGTAGGCGCCAGCGAGGGATACATTTACATTCGCGGCGAATACGTGTTAGCCCAGCGGCGCCTGGAGCGGGCCATCGAGCAGGCGCGCGAGCTGGGATTCCTGGGGAAGGGCATCTTCGGCAGCGACTTCGATTTCGACATCCATATCCATGCTGGCGCTGGCGCCTATATCTGCGGCGAGGAGACCGCGCTGATCGAGTCGATCGAGGGCAAGCGCGGCGAGCCGCGGCCGCGGCCCCCCTATCCGACGACGTATGGCCTGTGGGGCAAACCGACGCTGGTCAACAACGTGGAGACGCTGGCCAACGTCCCGCCGATCATCCGCAATGGCGCCGCCTGGTATCGACAGTTCGGCACTCCCAGCAGCCCGGGCACCAAAGTGTACACGATCCTGGGCAACGTCAACGTCACCGGCCTGATCGAGGTGCCGATGGGCATCACCCTGCGCGAGGTGATCGCCATCTACGGCAAGGGGATGAAAGGGAACGCCGCGTTTAAACTGGCGCAGACCGGCGGATCAAGCGGCTCGATCATTCCGGCCAGCCTGCAGGATACGCCGATGGACTTCGATTCCTTCAGGCGCGCGAGCGTCTCTCTAGGGTCAGGCGCCTTGTTGATTTGCGACGAGGATACGTGCGTCATCGATCTGGCGCGCGTGCTACTCAATTTCTTCAAAGTAGAGACGTGCGGCAAGTGCACGCCGTGCCGCGTTGGCACCAGCCGCGCCAAGCAGATCCTGGATAGCATAGCGGAGGGAACGGCGCGCCTGAGCGACCTCAAGGACCTGGAGACGCTGGCCGATGGTCTGTTCTTGCTCTCCAATTGCGGCCTGGGCCAGACGGCGGCGACGCCCATTCGTGACATCTTGAGGCATTTCCGGGCTGAGGTCGAGGCCCATGTCATATTGAAAATCTGTCCGACCGGCGTCTGCCCGATGAGCGGGCGATTGGCCAAGGCGGCATAATTCGGGGAGGGTATAGAATGGTCAATCTGACCATTGATGGCAAAAGCGTAGAGGTCCCGGAGGGGACGACGGTTCTGCGAGCGGCGGAGATGGCCGGGATCGACATCCCGACGTTGTGCGATCATAAGCATTTGCTGCCGTACGGAGGCTGTCGCCTGTGTGTGGTGGAAGTGGAGGGGGCGCGCACGTTGCAGCCGTCGTGCACGCTGCCCGTGAGCAAAAACATGGTAGTGTACACCAATACCCCCAAGGTTCGCGAGGCGCGCAAGTTCGTCTTGACTTTGCTCTTCAGCGAACGCAACCACTTCTGCATGTACTGCCAGATGAGCGGCGGCGACTGCGAACTGCAGAACGCGGCCTACGCCGAGGGCATGACAAGCTGGCCTTTGCAGCCGAACTGGCAGCCGTATCCGGTGGACGCGTCGCATAAGCACTTCGTGCTCGACCACAACCGCTGCATCCTGTGTCGCCGCTGCGTGCGCGCCTGCGCCGAACTGGTGGGCAACTTCACGTTGGGAGTGGAGGAACGCGGCGCCAGCACGCTGATCGTCGCTGACCTGGGGACGCCGCTGGGCGAGAGCACCTGCATCTCCTGCGGCACCTGCGTCCAGGTGTGCCCGACCGGCGCCCTGATCGATCGCGTCAGCGCCTACCGCGGGCGCGAGAAAGAGGTCACGCGCATCCCGTCGACGTGCATCGAGTGCAGCGTCGGCTGCGGCATCGACCTGATCGTGCGCGACAATCACCTGGTGCGCATCGAGGGCAACTGGGATGCTGCCGTCAACCAGGGGGTCCTGTGCGAACGCGGCCGCTTCATTCCCCTGAACGAGACGCGCGAGCGCCTGGTGACGCCGCTGGTGCGCGTGAACGGCGCCCTCAAGGCCGCGACCTGGGAGGAAGCGCTGGGACGGCTGGCTGCGAAGCTACAGCCGCTGGCGGGCAGGAACGGCGACGGCATCGCGGCGCTGGCGTCGACGCGGCTGTCAGCCGAGGCGTTGTATCTGTTCAAGCAGCTCTTCGCCGGCAAGCTTGGCAGCGACATGGTCACCAGCATCGAAGAGGGGGTGACGACCGCGCATCCGGGCGCGGTGGCTCGCGAGATCGGCCATCCTTTCGAGGGGACGTTGGACGATCTGAAAGAGGCCGATTGCGTGGTAGCGGTGGGGGTTGATCTGGTTGAGAACCACCAGGTGGCTGGCTTCTTCGTCAAACGCGCCCAACCCAACGGCCTGAAACTGGTCGTGATCGATCCGGCCGAGAATCCGCTGGCGCCGCTGGCGACGTATGCGTTGCAGCCGAAGAAAGACAGCGACGCCGAGCTGTTGACGGGCCTGATGGCGGCGTTGGTGGAATTGGACCTGGCGAAGGGCGCGACGACAGGCTATGATCTGAGCCAACGCACGCCTGAGAAAGTCAGCCAGGCGACAGGCATCGCTGTAGAGACGCTGCATGCGGTCGCCAGCTTGATCGGCAAAGCGCGCAAACCGGTCTTCGTCTATGGCCGCGGGGTGACAGGCGCCAAATCGGCGCAGGCGCTGAAGGCGCTGGCGGCGCTGGCGCAGGTCAGCGGCGGGACGGTGGTCGGCGTCAAGGGGCAGGCCAACAGCCTGGCGGCCTATCTCTATGGGCTGGACAAGCCGTTCGTCGTCGATGGGCGTCAGGCGGTCTTCGTGAGCCTGGGCGATGATTTGCCCAGCGCGCGGCTGCAGCAGCGGTTGGAAGGGGCGCCGTTCCTGGCTGTGCAGGCCAGCTATGTTTCTCCTGTGACGGCCATGGCCGATGTGGTGTTGCCGGCTGCGGCCTGGATGGAGCAGGGAGGACACTTCGTCAACCTGGATGGCCGTCTCCAGAAGGCGAGCCAGGGCACGACCGCGCCCGAAGACGTCTGGACGAACGAGCAGATCCTGCAAGCGTTGGCGGCCAGGCTGGGCTTCACGCTCGATGAGCAATGGCAGCCCGCTTTGCAGGCGCGCGTGTCGCCGGTGGCGCTCAAAGTCTAGCAGCGCGTTGGGGAAAGAGCAGAAGGCCGCCAGGCAGCAGATCCTTCCCCCTTCTGCTGTCTGGCGGCCCCTACAGACGAGTCGCAAAGAAGCCAAGCGCGTTCTTTGCAAGGAGCATAGGGATGGCTAAACCGAAAGTAGCGAGCGATTGGATGGCCGGGTGCGCCGGATGTCACATGTCGTTGTTGGATATCGACGAGCGAATCCTCCAGATTGTCGAGGCAGTGGACATTCGAGCGACGCCGATCACGGATCTCAAGGAGCCCGACGAGGAGGGAGTCGACGTCGGCATCCTGGAGGGGGCGGTCAATCTGACGACCAACGAGGAAGTGGCGCATCGCATGCGCAAGCGCTGCAAGATCCTCGTGGCTCTGGGGGATTGCGCAGTGTTTGGCGGCGTCGTGGCCATGCGCAATTTTTACAAGATGCAGGACGCGTTGCGGCGGGCGTACGTTGAGACGGAGAGCACGGATAGCGAGGGGAAGATCCCGTCCGATCCCGAACTGGGCCGGCCGACGCAGGTACGGGCGTTGAAAGATGTGGTCCCGGTCGATGTGCATATCCCTGGTTGTCCGCCCGATCCGGATGTCATCTTTTATGCGTTGAGCGAATTGGCGGCCGGGCGCATCCCGGAGATCAAAGATGAGCGGCTGCACTGGCACTAAGGGGGAGTGGAGCGATGTTCGCGCAGAAGATCACGATCGAGCCGGTAACCCGCATCGAAGGGCATGCGAAGGTCACGATTCACATCAACGAGAAGGGCAGCGTCGATCGGGCATATCTACACATCAATGAATTTCGCGGCTTCGAGAAGTTCTGCGAAGGGCGCATGTACTTCGAGATGCCGATGATCACTCCGCGCATCTGCGGCATCTGTCCGGTGAGCCATCACCTGGCGGCAGCCAAGGCGTGCGATGACCTGGTGGGTGCGCCGCCGCCGCGACCAGCCTCGCTGCTGCGCGAGCTGATGCACATGGGGCAGGTCATCCAGAGCCATGGCATGCACTTCTTCGAGCTGGCGGGGCCGGACCTGTTGCTGGGGTTCGATGCCGATCCAGCGACGCGCAACGTGGTGGGCCTGATCCAGGCCAACCCGACGTTGGCCGTGAAGGCAGTGCAGTTGCGCAAATATGGCCAGGAGATCATCCGCACGCTGGGTGGGCGCAAGGTCCATCCCAACTTTGCGGTGCCCGGCGGCGTCAACAAAGCCCTCACCGCGGCCGAGCGCGACGGCATCCTGGCAGGCGCTGACGAGGCGATCGCTACCCTGCAGACAGGCCTTGCCATCATCAAGGATTGGGTGGCCAGGAACCGCGAGGACGTCGAGAAGTTCGCGGTGTTCCAGACGGGCTACTTCGGCCTGGTGACTCCGGATGGGGGGCTGGAGCTGTACGACGGAGCGTGCAAACTGATCGATCGCACGGGACAGCCGCTGGAACTGTTCGATGGGCGCAATTATCTGGACTACATCGCCGAGCACGTCGAGGACTGGTCGTACTTGAAGTTCCCCTACTACAAGAAGATGGGGTGGCCAGCGGGGGTCTATCGTGTGGGGCCGCTGGGACGGCTGAACGTTGCCACGCATATCAGCACGCCGTTGGCCAATGAGGAACTGAAGGCGTTCAAGGCGCTCAACGACGGTCGGCCGGTGGAGAACACCCTCTACTACCACTACGCGCGCCTGATCGAGGCGTTGTTCGCGGCGGAGCGGGTCAAAGTGCTGGCCGACGATCCCGACATCCTGAGCACGGAGATCCTGAACACGCGCCGCGACTATCGCGGCGAGGGCGTAGGGGTGATCGAAGCCCCGCGCGGGACGCTGTTCCATCACTATAAGGCCAATGCTCACGGCGTGTTGGAGCGCATCAATCTGATCGTCGCGACGGGGCACAACAATTGGGCGATGAGCGCGGCGGTCGACTCGGTGGCGAAGATGTATATCGATGGGACGAAGCTGACCGAGGGGATGCTCAATCGGGTCGAGGCGGCGATTCGAGCCTACGATCCGTGCCTGTCGTGCTCGACCCACGCCGTGGGGCAGATGCCGATGGTGATAGAGCTGGTGGGACCAGAAGGCCAGGTTTTGGACACGTTGCGGCGCGATTGACCGTCCGTCAAGCAGTTCAAGGGCTGGGGGGCAGCGGCGGAAGAGATCGCGAGCTGCCCCCTTTTGTTTGATCAGCGCAACAGGGCCTGGATGGCCGCTTTCACCTCGTCGTACTCGGCGTGACGCCCCGTCTGCAGCTTGGAGTAAATGAGCTTGCCATCCACCTGGACCTCATAGGCGCCGCCGCGCGACGGGATCAGGGTGATCTCTTCGATCGATGGTTCAAAATCAGCCAACAATTGCTCCGTCATCCTGACGGCTCTGGGGGTGTAGTGTCACATCGCGCAGTATTCGATACGGATTTTCATGGGTCCTCCTTTCGGGTATTGAAGGGTGATCTGCGACGAGCTGCGGCCAAGATTATGCCATAGGGATGGGCCGACGCCAAGACGATCGGAGGCAGGCCTGTACCAGCGGCGAGGTCTTCCGGCCGGGCTGGCGCTGATTCGGTTAAACGTCGACGACGAGGCTGTCTGGTTGAACGTGAAGCCCACCGAAGAAGAGAGGCGGATTTGACGGTTATGGGCTGACTGGGGTAAAGTGTTTATCGAGCAGCCTGGGTGATGAGGCTCACCTTCGACCGCCGTTTTTTGGCTGATAGCCTCTACGGAGAAGATTCCCCTTGGTGGATCCTCTGTAGAGGCTTTTTCTTTGGGCCTCGTAGGGTGAACGTCGCAGGAGACACTACCATGACATTTCTGAGCATTCTTTTTAGCATGGATAGCGTTGAGGATGAAATCAGGGAGCAGCCCCAGTTCTTTCCTGACCTGAACCTGGATCAGATCGTCGATGCCATCGTCGCGCCCAAGCGGGAATATGACTTGAAGCCCTTCTTCCTGATGCCTCTACGCAATGTGGACACCATCTCCTACCGTCAGGAAGTGATGCGGGATCTGGAAAATGAATTCCTGCTGGCGCGCGTCAAGGAGTTTGCTGAGCGCATGAACACCATGCGCCGCTATCTGGCCATGATCGAGAAGCTGGACTTCGACTACCATAAGAAAGGTTGGTTTCTTGAAGCAGCGCTGGTGTATTGCCGTGCGGTGATAGCCCTGGCCCACGACCTGGAAAGCGTCGATCTGGAATCGCGCGGACTGTTATCGTTTCGGGAATACATGGAGCGATATATCCATTCATCCGCTTTTCAGGAATTGGCAAGAGAGGTTGAGCAGGTCAAGGATGCTCTATCAGAAGTGACATATTGCGTGATCATCCACAGCGGCAAGTTCAAAGTCAAGCGCTATGAGGAGGAGACGGATTACAGCTTAGAAATCGAGAAAACCTTCGCAAAGTTCAAGCAGGGCGCAGCAGAGGATTACCTGGTCAGGTTCCCAGAAAGGACGGGGATGAGCCATATCGAAGCAACGATCCTTGGATTTGTTGCCAGGCTATATCCTGAACCCTTCGCCGCGCTGGACCAGTTCTGCGCTCATCAAGCCTCATTTTTGGATGAAGTGCTGCAAGTCTTTGATCGAGAGATCCAGTTTTACATCGCCTACCTGGACTTTATCGCTGATCTCCGAAGAGGGGGGCTGCCTTTCTGTTATCCGCGTGTGGCCGCCGCCAGCAAAGAGGTGTACGTCCACGATGGCTTTGACTTGGCCTTAGCCCATGTCTTGCGGCACAGCGAGCAGGAGGTCGTTCTCAATGACTTCTCCCTGCGCGGTCCGGAGCGTATCATCGTCGTTACCGGACCGAACCAGGGGGGTAAGACCACCTTTGCCCGTATGTTCGGGCAACTGCACTATCTGGCCAGCCTTGGTTGCCCCGTCCCGGGCAGGGAGGCGCGCCTCTTCCTGTTTGATCAGATCTTCACCCATTTTGAGACGCAGGAGCATGTCGGCAATTTGCGCGGCAAACTAGAGGACGATTTGGTCCGCCTGCAAGACATGCTGACTCGAGCCACCACGAATAGCATCTTCATCTTGAATGAGATTTTCGCTTCCACGACCCTGCAAGATGCCCTGTTCTTAAGCAAGGAGATCATGGTTCGGATTATGGCCCTGGACGCCTTGGGCGTATGCGTGACCTTCCTTGATGAGTTGTCTTGTATGGGCGAGCAAACAGTGAGCATGGTGGCCACGGTTGATCCCGAGGACACGACTGTACGTACCTTTAGGATCGTCCGCAAGCCGGCGGATGGGCTGGCTTATGCGCTCTCTCTTGCTCAGAAACATCGCCTGACTTATGAAGACATCAAGGAGCGTATACCATGATGAAAGTCTTTCTCTTGTATCCTGAGCGAGATTTCGACCCTTCTCAGGAATTACCCCCCAGCACGATGGAGCTTACACAGGATCTGGAACTAAACACGTTGTTCGCGGCCATGGCGCAAGGGGATGAGTTCTTGTTCAAAGTGGCGCGCCAGGTCGTGTTATCTAGTTTGGATGAGATCGATCCCATCCTCTATCGCCAGGAAATTCTCAAAGACTGTCTGGAACATCCTGACGTTATCAGGCAGATCTACCGTATTCCTCTGGAATTCATGGAAAGAAAGCGCAGCCAGTGGCTATGGGTCTCTACTCGCTATTCGGGCTCGAGTTCCATTTTGAGCAGCGCGCAGCAGATGTTGGCGGCCTCTCTTGATTTGCTCTGGAAGCTGCGGAAAATTGCCGATGCTCATATCGAGACATTCGCCTCCAGAGGCTTCCGCCGCTTCTTTGCCATGATTCAGCAGGAGCTTGATGACGAATATCTGGCGATCGTCGAGCGCCATATCAGAGCGCTGAGGTTTTCCGATGGAGTCTTGCTCAGCGCTCAGTTGGGAATGGGCAATGAGGGCGCAAATTACATGCTTTGCAGGCCGAACGGTGCCGACCAGCATTGGGTCAGACGTCTTTTCGACAGGCGGTCGCCCGCCTATTCTTACACGCTCCATCCTCGCGATGACCATGGGGCGCGGGTGTTGGGAGATCTGCGAGACCGGGGGGTCGCGCGGGCGGCCAATGCGGTTGCCCAGGCGGCTGATCATATCGAGAGCTTCTTCAAGGTGCTGCAGTTGGAGCTGGCGTTTTACATCGGCTGCCTGAATCTGCATGGGCAACTCCAACAATGGGAAGCGCCTGTCACATTTCCTCAGCCCCTGCCTGCCGATGGGCGAAGACTCTCGGGCACGGGCCTGTACGATGTCACCCTGGCGCTGACCATGAAGCAAAAAGTCGTAGGCAATGACGTCGCCGCCGACGGGAAGAGTCTGGTGGTGATCACTGGCCCGAACCAGGGGGGAAAGACGACGCTCTTGCGCGGCATGGGCCTGGCGCACTTGATGATGCAGTCCGGCATGTTCGTTGCGGCGGAGTCGTTCTCGGCTAACCTGTGCACAGCCCTTTTCACACATTTCAAGCGGGCAGAAGACAAGGCCATGGAAAGCGGCAAGTTTCAGGAAGAACTAAAGCGCATGAGCGCGATCGTCGACCATCTTACTGAAAATGCGTTGCTTCTATGTAACGAATCCTTTGCGGCGACGAACGAGCGTGAAGGTTCAGAGATCGCCTCACAAATCGTAAGCGCCTTGCTCGAAAGGCATATCAAGGTGTTCTACGTCACGCATCTGTATGAGTTTGCCCGCCGCTTTTACGAGAAGGAGGCAGCGAACGTCCTTTTCCTGCGAGCGGAAAGGTTGTCGGATGGCGGACGGACGTTCAAGTTGAAGCCAGGAAAACCGCTCGAGACAAGTTATGGGGCAGACCTGTACCATAGGATATTCCGGGCGGACGGACAACGGATCGAGACTGGCGAATGACCCGTGTCGTCGATACGCCGACGACGTGGGAGCGGCGGAATGCCACGGCTGCTGAGACTGCTGCTCTGCGGCAATATATCGCCAGGGAGAAAGTCGGCTCCCCTGGCCCTCTCGCGGGCAAGATCGGCATCACTGACCGTGAACCGTGAATGATTGATTGACAGCCTTTCCCCTCGTATGCTATGATGGTTGTAGCCAGAACCTCCTCACCGAGTTCTGATTGTCCCATTGTGTAGGTTCCAGCGATTTCCTCGCGAGCGTGAAGGTAGCTCCCGCGTGGCGGTCGCTCGGTTTGTCGTAGAGTCGCCGCCACGTTTCCCGGCTGCATACTTGCACCCTCAACGATGAGGCTTTCCCCGTTTGGCGCGCTCCCAGGCGACTCGTCAACGACGCTCGCGCGGCGCGAGATCGGAGGCGCCTGCGAGCCGATCGACAGCGTTCCCTTTTTCCCTGGGAAGCCTGCCCGGTTGCGGATTTCCGACAACGGTAGCCACGATCTCGGGGGATGATGTCCAATTCTCACTGAGGAGGTTCTACGATGGTCAGACAGGATGGGGGATGGAGGAGCTACGCGCTTCTCTCCGTATGCTTTGCCCTCGTTATGCTGGCGGCTTGCGCCAGCCCCGTCCCGGCGCCTGCTCCAGCGGCGGCGCCGCCCGCATCTACCGCTGGCGAGACTTATAAGATTGGCTTCCTGGCCGCGATCACAGGATCGGCCGCCTTTCTGGGCGAGCCAGAACGCGACGCGGCGCGCATGGTCCAACAACAACTGGATCAGCAAGGAGGGATCAGCGGGCCTGACGGCAAACGTCATAAGGTCGAGATCATCATCCTGGACAGCCAGGGCAGTGGGGATGTCGCCATCCCGCTCGTCAAGAAGCTGATCGACGATGACAAGGTGGTGGCCATCGTCGGCGGCTCGACCAGCCCGGAGAGCCTGGCCATGGTCCCGATCGCGCAAGAGGCGCAGATCCCTTACGTTTCGATGGCTTCGAGCAGCCAGATCGTCGAGCCAGTGGCCGAGCGCGAGTGGGTGTTCAAGACCGCGCAGAGCAACAAACACACCGCTCCTATGCAAGTGGAATATGTCAAAGCAAAGGGGTTCACCAAGATCGCCAATCTGTACGTCAACAATTCTTACGGCGAGGATGGGCGCGATGCGATCCGCGCTGCCGCAGCGGAAGCAGGCATCGAGATCGTCCTGGAGGAAGCTTTCGAGGCCACCGACACCAACATGATGGCGCAGCTCACGAAGGTCCAGGCGAGCGAGGCGCAGGCCGTCCTGGTGACGGCGATCCCGCCGGCGGCCTCGGTTCTGACCAGGCAGTACCGTGAGCTGGGATTGACCCTCCCGCTGATCCACAATCATGGCATCGGCATGAAGCCGTTCATCACCCTGTCTGGCGAGGAGAACGCTGAGGGGGTGCTCTTCCCGATGGGGAAGATGGTGGCCGCGGAGGCCCTGGACGATAGCGACCCCCAGAAGGCGGTCCTGCTGCAGTTCATCAAGGACTACGAGACGTTCACGGGTAAGCCCAGCAGCACCTTCGCGGGGCACGCCTGGGATGCATTGCAGATCGTATTGCACGCCCTGGAGAAGCTTCCCGAAGGGCTGAACTTGCAGGAGCAACGTACCCAACTACGCGACTTGATCGAGGGAACGCAAGGGTTCGCGGGTACTGGCGGCATCTTCAACCTTTCGGCCGAGGATCATGTGGGCCTCAGCCCGAACGATGTGGTGCTTGTCCGGATCACTGGCGGCAACTGGGAGTATTTCCCGCGCGAGAAGTGGTAGTGGTCCGCCCGCGTCGTGTCGTGGCGTTTGGGTAGAGACGTTGCAATGCGAGACGTTGCAATGCGAGACGTTGCAATGCAACGTCTCTACCAACCTGCGTCGCGTCCGATAGTGTAACCCACGATTTCATCCAGGAGACCGCCTTGGCCGCCTTCGATCTTGGCAACTACCTCCAGCTCATCCTCGCCGGGATCAGCACAGGCAGCATCTATGTCTTGATCGCTCTCGGTGTGGTGACGATCTACACGGTGACCGGCGTCGTTAACCTGGCGCAAGGGGAGTTCGCGATGTTGGGGGCGATGCTGGCTGTCACCTACTACGGCTGGCAGATGCCATTGGCGCTGGCTTTCGCAGCCGCCGTGTTCAGCGTGGCCATCATCGGCGCTGGCATCGAGCGACTGACGGTCAACCCCGCGCGTGACGCCTCGCCGGTCACGCTGATCATCATCACCGTGGGGGTATCGATCATGGTGCGGGGGATCGCCCTCCTGGTCTGGGGGACGATCCCTTATTCGTTGCCAGCCTTCACCAGCGGTCCGCCGTTGCGCCTGTGGGGGGCCGTCATCAGCCAACAGCGTCTGTGGACATTGGCGACGGCGGCAGCGATCCTTCTGCTCCTCTATTTTCTGCTCGAGCACACCCTTCTAGGCAAAGCCGTGCGCGCCTGCGCCCTCAATCGGCGCGCCGCCAGCCTGATGGGGATCAGCCCCGGCCAGATGTCGCTGCTGGCGTATGTCCTGAGCGCGGCGCTAGGGGCGGTGGGCGGCATCGTCATTGCGCCGCTGACGCTGGTCAGTTACGATATGGGGCTGATCCTGGGCCTGAAGGGATTCGTCGTCGCCGTCATGGGAGGATTGGTGAGCGCGCCGCTGACCGTGGCGGGTGGGCTTCTGCTGGGGGTCGCCGAATCGCTGGCTGCGGGGTTGATCTCCTCGAGCTTGAAAGACGCGATCGCCTTCGTCGCGTTGCTGGTGGTCATCTTCGCGCGCGCACGCCAGGGGCCGCGCATCCGCCTGCCGCGGAGGTCGCGATCATGATCCGCACGTTGTGGCAACGTTACCCCAACGCCGCAAGCGTCCTCCTCTGCGCCATATTCCTCGGCTCTTTGCCGTTATGGGTGCGCAGCCCTTACCTGATAAGCACGGCGGTCTTTATCGGCATCGCCTCGATCCTGACGCTCGGTCTGTGCCTGCTCATGGGCTACGCCGGGCAGATCTCGCTGGGCCACGCCGCGTTCTATGGGCTGGGCGCGTACACGTCGGCGGTCCTGACCGTCAAGTACAGCGTCTCCCCCTGGTTGGCGATGGCGATCGGCGTGGCGATCACGGCAGGAGCGGCGTACCTGATCGGCATCCCGATCTTCCGGCTGCGCGAGCACTATCTGGCGATGGCGACGCTCGGGCTGGGCGTCATCGTCCATCTGGTGTTCCTGGAATTGCGCGATCTGACCGGCGGCGCGTCGGGGCTGCCGGGGGTGCCGCGTCTGGCAGTGGGCGGCTTCGTCTTCGATAGTGATGTCGAATACTTCTACCTGGTATGGGGGACCGTACTGCTCCTGATCATCCTCTCGCTCAACATCGTGAACTCGCGCGTGGGGAGGGCGCTGCGCGCGATCCATGCCAGCGAACCGGCTGCCGATAGCATCGGCGTCGATTCGGGACGCTACAAGAGTCAGGTGTTGGTGTTGAGCGCTGTCTACGCCAGCCTGGCGGGCAGCCTCTACGTTCACTATATGCGTTTCGTCAGCCCACAGCCGTTCGACTTCGAGGCGTCGGTGCGGCTGGTGGTGATGGCGGCGGTAGGCGGGTTGGCCAGCGTGTGGGGAGCGCCTCTGGGGGCGGCGGCGGTCACGCTGCTCACCGTGCTGCTGCGTGAGATGATGCCGCGCCTGATCCCGAACGCTTCCGGCGAACATACGGCCATCGCCTACGGGTTGATCCTGGTGGGGATCATGATCTTTATGCCTGAGGGATTGACCCGCGGGCTGTTGATGCGGAGGCGACGCTATGCTCGCCGTTGAGGGAGTGACCAAGGCCTTCGAAGGGGTGTTGGCCCTCGATGAGGTGAGCCTCGAGGTGGCCGCGCACAGCATCACCGCGCTTGTCGGCCCGAACGGCGCTGGCAAGACGACCCTCTTCAACATCGTGGCCGGCTCCTATCCGCCGACGCGGGGCACGGTGCGGCTCGAGGGGCGAGTGCTGGACGGCGTGCCAGCTCACGAGCGCGTGCGTCTGGGCATCGGGCGGACGTTTCAGAACGCGCTGCTTTTCGACAACATGACCGTGTTGGAGAACGTCATGGTCGGCCGGCATGTCCATGGTTGCGCGGGCATGGTCGCGGCGGCGTTGCGGCTGCCAATGATGCGCGCCGAAGAAGAGCGGCTGTACCTGGACGGCATGAAATATCTCAACCTGGTTGGCCTGGGCCAGCGCGCACATGTGCTCGCTGGCAGCCTGCCCTTCGGCCAGCAACGCCTGGTCGCCATCGCGCGCGCCCTGGCGACCGAGCCGCGCCTCCTCCTCATGGACGAGCCGGCTGCTGGCTTGAACGCGCTCGAGAAGCTCGATCTGGCCGACCTCATCCGGCGCATCCAGGAGATGGGGATCACGGTGTTGCTGATCGAGCACGACATGCCCCTGGTCATGCAACTGGCCGAGCGGATCATCGTTCTCGACCACGGGCGCAAGTTGGCCGAGGGCGCCCCTGAGCAGATCCGCCGCGATCGCAAAGTGCTGGCGGCGTATTTGGGAGAAGAGGCGGCGTGATGTTACAGGTGGAGGAGGTGAGCGTCTATCGCGGCAACGTGCTGGCGCTGCGCGAGGCGACCCTGACCGTGCAGGCTGGCGAGGTCGTGTCGCTGGTCGGCGCCAATGGCGCAGGCAAGTCGACGCTGCTGGCGACGATCGCCGGACAACTGTCCCCCGCCAGCGGACGCATCGTGTTCGAGGGGCAACTGCTCAACGGGATGGCGGCAGAACGTGTGGCGCGGCTGGGGATCAGCCTGGTCCCGGAAGGACGGCAGATCTTCGGCGCCCTCAGCGTCCTCGACAACCTGCTGGTGGGCGCCTATGTCCACTATGCTGGACGCTGGCGCGATCTTTTGGGGAACATTCAGCGCATCTTGCGCCAGGAGCAGGTGCAGCAGCGATTACAGCAGGTGTTCGCCCTCTTCCCGGTCCTACGCGAACGCCAGCGTCAGGCGGCCGGGAGCTTGAGCGGAGGCGAACAGCAGATGCTGGCGATCGCGCGCGCGCTGATGGCGGCGCCGCGGCTGTTGCTGATCGATGAGATGTCGCTTGGCCTGGCGCCCGCCCTTGTGACCCAGTTGTTCGATCTGCTGGGCCGACTGCGCGCCGCGGGGTTGACGATCCTTCTGGTCGAGCAGGACGCCTTCTCGGCGCTGAAGGTCGCTGACCGCGGCTACGTCCTGGAGACCGGCCGCATCGTGGCCGAAGGCGCCGGTCGCGACTTGCTCGGCTCCGATCGCATCCAGCGCGCGTACCTGGGTCGGACGTTGGCGTCATCATCTAGTTTGGGATCATAAGGAGGAGAGCTGTGATCTGGGATGTACCACACGAGACGATGCCGCGAGCCGATCTGCAGGCCTTGCAGTTGCAGCGACTGCAGGCGCAGGTGGCTCGGGTGTATGAGAAGGTGCCCTTCTATCGCCAAAAGCTGATGGAGCAGGGCCTGACGCCGCAGGCGATCCGGTCCTACGAAGACCTGTACAAGCTCCCTTTCACGTATAAACGCGATTTCCGCGATAATTATCCGTTTGGCCTGACCGCGGTGCCCAAGGAGCAGATCGTGCGCCTGCATGCCTCGAGCGGCACCACCGGCAAGCCAACGGTCGTCGCCTACACGGCGAGCGACATCGACACCTGGTCGGAGGTGATGGCGCGCACATTGACGGCGGCGGGGGTGACGAAGAACGACGTCGTCCACAACGCCTATGGCTACGGCCTCTTCACGGGCGGGCTGGGGTTCCATTACGGCGCGGAGCGCGTGGGCGCGATGGTGATCCCCATGTCCGGCGGCGCCACCAAGCGTCAGATCATGTTGTTGCAGGACCTGGGCAGTACGGTGCTGTGTTGTACACCCTCGTACGCCCTGTTCCTGGCCGAGACCGCCCTGGAGATGGGGGTGGACCTGCGGGAGAGCAGCCTGCGCGTGGGCATCTTCGGCGCCGAGCCGTGGACGCAGCGCATGCGCGCCGAGATCGAGGCCAAACTGGGATTGAAAGCCATCGACATCTATGGGCTGAGCGAGGTGATCGGCCCGGGCGTCTCGGTGGAGTGCGAGCACCAGGCGGGGCTGCACATCTTCGAGGATCACTTCCTGGCCGAGGTCGTCGATCCGGCGACCGGCGAGCCGTTGCCGTACGGGACGCGCGGCGAGCTGGTGTTCACGACGCTGACCAAAGAGGCGCTGCCGGTCATTCGCTATCGCACGGGCGACATCACCAGTCTGCACGCGGAGCCGTGCGCCTGCGGACGAACGCTGGTGCGCATGGAGAAGATCAGCGGACGCACCGACGATATGCTGATCGTGCGCGGTATCAATGTCTTCCCCTCCCAGATCGAAACCGTATTGCTTCAGGTGGAGGGCGTGCAGCCACACTATCAGATCATCGTCGATCGACAGCGGACGCTCGACGATCTGGAGGTGTGGGTCGAGGTCTCGGAGGAGGTGTTCGCCGACGATATGCGCGGGCTGCAGGCGCTGGAGGGGCGCATCCGCGACGAGCTGCGGAATATGTTGGGGATCACCGCGCGGGTCAAGCTGGTGGAGCCGAAATCGATCCAGCGCAGCGAGGGCAAAGCCAGGCGCGTGATCGATCGCCGCGAAGTGTACGGCTAAGGACCTATCCGAAGAGTTCCGGCACGGTCAGGAGACCAGCCAGAACCGTTTTGCGGATAGGCTCTAATCCAAGGAGGGGGCGCCATGCGCGATACGCAACTTTCCGTGTTCCTGGAGAATCGGCCGGGGCGACTGGCCCATCTCCTGCAGGTGCTTTCCGCGGCGCAGGTGAACCTGCGCGCGTTGTCGGTGGCGGACTCGGCCGACTTCGGGGTCGTGCGCCTGATCGTCTCCGATACGCAGGCGGCGCTGCGCGCGATCCAGGAGGCAGGGCTGGTGGCGGCGACGACGACGGTGTTGCGCGCCGAGATCCCCGATGTGCCGGGCGGCATGTTGCACGGGATCGTCGAGCCGCTGGCGGAGGCAGGAGTCAACATCGAGTACACCTACGCTTACAGCGAACGTCCATCCGAGCGGGCGGTGGTGGTGTTGAAGGTGGATGACCTGGAGAAGGCTGAGAAGGTCTTGGAACAAGGGGCGAGGGGATAGGCATGTATTGGGAGCGCATCTTGCGCGTGGATTTGACGCAGGGACGCAGTTGGGTCGAACACCGCGAGGCGCGAGCGTTGCAACCCTATCTGGGTGGGATCGGCCTGGGCGCGCGCTTGCTGTATGACTATCTGCCGCGCGGCGCCGACCCGCTCGGCCCGGATAATGTGCTCGTGTTCGCGCCGGGGGTGTTCGCCGGCACGCCGATCGCAACCGGCAGCAAGCACGCCGTCGTCGCCAAGTCGCCGCTGACCGGCCTGATCGGAGACAGCCTGTCGGGCAGCTTCTGGTCGCACACGTTGCGCCGCGCGGGCTATGACGCGCTCGTGATCAGCGGGCGGGCCGAGGCGCTCTCCTACCTGTACATCTATGACGATCAGGTGCAGGTTCGTCCGGCACCCCATCTGGCGGGCAAGGACGCCTTCACGACGGAAGAAGCCTTGCGCCGCCAGCTAGGCTCGGACGAGGTGCGGATTGCGACGATCGGGCCGGCCGGGGAGCGCCTGGTGCGCTTCGCCTGCATCGCCAACGATTGGGGGCGCATGGCGGGGCGCACCGGCATGGGCGCGGTCATGGGGTCCAAAAACCTCAAGGCGATCGCGGTGCGCGGCAGCCGCGCCATCCGCGTGGCCGACCTGGCTGCGCTGGAGCCGCTGGCGGTCGATCTGGCGCGCCGCTGTCAGGGGCCGATGACGGCCAAGTACCGTAACCAGGGCACGCCCAGCAATGTGCTCATGCTCAATCACTTCGGCGCGTTGCCCACACGCAACTACCGCGAAGGGGTCTTCGAGGGTGCGAGCAAGATCAGCGGCGAGGCGCTCAATCGCTTCTATGTGGAACGCGTCGTCGCCTGCGCGGGTTGTCCCGTCGCCTGCGAACATCTGACGGTCGTGCACGAGGGGCCGTATGCGGGCGCGCGCTCGCGCGTCGACTACGAGCCGTTGTACGCCACCAGCTCGCTGTGGGGAGTGGACGACCTGGCCGCCGCCATTCGCGCCATTCAGGTCGCTGGCGAGGCGGGGATGGACGCCATCAGCGCGGGCACGGTGGTGGCCTGGGCCATGGAATGCTACGAGCGCGGCCTCCTGACGCGCCAGGACTGCGATGGGTTGGAACTGCGCTTCGGCAATGCGGCGGCTGGGATCGCGCTGCTGGAGAAGATCGCGCGGCGCGAGGGGATCGGCGACTTGCTGGCGGAAGGAACCAGGCGGGCGGCGGAGCGACTGGGCCAGGGGAGCCTCGACTTCGCGATGCAGGTCAAAGGGCTGGAGATGGCCGGCTACGACCCGCGCAGCCTGAAGACGATGGGGTTGGGCTACGCCATCGGCACGCGTGGCGCCTGCCACAACCGCGCGCCGGGATATAGCCCCGATACGCAGGAGACGGTCGACCGTTTCACAGGGGACGCGAGCCGGGGGCCGATCATGGTCGATCTCGAAGATCGCGCCGCTGTCTTCGACTCGCTGGTGTTGTGCAAGTTCATCCGTGGCGTCTTCGAGCACTTCGAGGAAGAGGCGAGTCGCCTGTACCAGGTGGTGACTGGCCTGGAGATGACGCCGACGATGATCCGGGAGGCCGGCGAGCGCATCTGCAATCTCAAGAAGGCCTTTAATATCCGCGAGGGCTGGACGGCCGCGGACGATCGGTTGCCGCCGCGCGTCCTGCGCGAGGCCCTGCCCTCCGGCCCCGGGCAGGGGGTCCGGATGACCGAGGCCGAACTTCAGGCGATGATCGCTGGCTACTATGCGGCGCGCGAGTGGACAGCGGAGGGGTTGATCCCCAAGGCGAAACTGGAGGCGCTCGGGCTGGCGGACATCGCGCGCGAGGTCGGAGTGTGAGCGTCGCCTATCGGATTCGTCCTTTGACGCAGGCCGACGAGCCCGCGCTGTGGGAGATGCTCTACTACGCCATCTACGTTCCTCCCGGCGATGAGCCGCCGCCGCGTTCCATCCTGGATGCGCCCGAGATCGCCCGTTACGTCCGAGGATGGGGGCGCCCGGACGATGAAGGGTTGGCCGCGGAGCTGATCGACAGCAGCCAGGTCATCGGCGCCGCCTGGCTGCGCCGCCTGACGGCGGAGGCGCCGGGGTACGGCTATATCGACGACGCCACGCCCGAGCTATCGATCGCTGTGGCGCCGCCCTTTCGCGGCCAGGGCATCGGCGCTCGCTTGCTCGCCGGGCTGCTGGCGCTGGCGCAGACGCGCTACGCGGCGGTCTCTCTCAGCGTCTCCGCCGACAACCCGGCGCTCCGCTTATACCGCCGTCTGGGGTTCGAGGTCGTCCGCCAAACGGGCGGCGCGCTCCTCATGCGCAAGCAGTTCGCGCCGCCCCTCCCCCCTCCTACCGATCCTGTTTCGCCCAGGCCGGCGTCCGCCACTGACGGGTGAGGCCCTGGGCGTCAACGTACTGAAATTCCCAGAATGGCTCCCAGGCCAGCGCGCAGAGGGTCACCTGGACGTCGCTGCGGCGTGGGGAGAGCCTGCGCGTTTCGATCTGCTGCGACGCCGTCGCCCAGCGGTCGGTGATCTCTTGGGCGATGGCCTGAAACTCCTCTTCCGCTTTCTGAATCTGCTGTTTGAGGTCTGCGACCGTCTGTTGCAGATCCTCGATCTTTTTCTGCGCCTCGCTGACCATGCGCTGCTTGCTAAGGGCGCCGGAGATCATGCGCGTGGAGCGGCGTCCGAGGATGGTGGCGATCACGCTCTCGCCGATGTTGACCCAGGTCGCGCGCTTGCGCTCTTCGACTGCCGTCTGCGCCTGGCGTAGCTCACGCTCCGCGCGCGCCAGCCTCATCGTGAGGCGCTCTTTCTCCTTCTCGTATCGCTCGCGCGCGCGGGCCAGTTCGTCATCGCGTCGGGCCCGCGCGGTGTCCTCGCAGCGCCGCTGGAATGTGTGGCGGTCCTCGCCAGGGGCGGCGGACAGGTTCAAAGCGGGATTGGCGGGCAGCTCCAGCATCTGTGTGCGATAAAGCCAGTCGCCCAACGCCTTGCCCAACGCGGCCAACTCGCTGGCGGAGTTGACGGTCGCTGGCGCGTCTCCGAAAGCGGCCTCTGCCTCTGGCTCCGTCTCCAGCTCACTCACCGCAAGAGAGATTTCCGCAGCGTCGTCCCAGCGGGCGCCCCCTGGGCCAGTGGGCGGGTCGAGCAGCAGCATCACCTCGCGCTCCGCGCTCTCCTTGCTCTGGGCGTCGACGAAGCGGACCGTCGCTGCGCCCAACACTGCCGCCTGATAGCTCAGGGCCTGGCTGACGATCTGGATCTCGTGGCCTTTCTCGCGGGCGAACACCTCTTGGGCCGCGCCGCGACGGACGCGCGCCGGCAGGAAGACCTGGCGGACGTCGGGGGGAAGGGCAGGACGCGCCCGGAGGGGCGGGGCCGCTGGAGAGGCTGCCGGGGCGGCAGCCGCGGCCGCGCCCGTTGGAGAGAAAGCGGGCGCGCTGGCAGTCGTTGCTGGCATCGAAGGGGGAGAGATCGCGCCGACCGCTGCGCGGCGCTCGGCCATCAGCAGGCGCACCTGCTCGCGGGTGAGCGGGCCGCGCAGATAGCTCATCGCCCAGCGGGTCTGGAAGAGGACGGGGCCGCCGGCGTGCACGTTGTTCATGAGGAAGACGCGCGCCTGCAGGCGAGTGATCCAATCATCGAGCGTGCGTCGGTCGGCCAGGGCGCCGCCGGCCAGCGCGCCCTGCATTCCCTCGAGCAAGCGCGCCTTGTCCTGCTCGGTCTGCAGTTTGCCTACGAACCAGGTGCCCGCATTGGTCAGCCCTTTGTAGTCGAGATCGACGGGGTTCTGGGTAACGAGGACGATCCCCAGGCCGAAGGCGCGCGCCTGCTTCATGAGCGTCAAAAGGGGAGTCTTGGAGGGAGGATTGGCGGTCGGGGGGAAATAGCCGAAGATCTCATCGAAATAGAGCAACGCCCGCAAGGAGGTCGTGCCTGGCTGCGTTCGCATCCAGGCCAACACTTCCTCCAAAAGCAGCGTGACGAAGAACATGCGCTCGCTGTCCGGCAGATGGGCGATGTAAAAGATGTTGACCTGCGGGCGTCCGTCTACCGTGCGGTAGAAGCTGCCAGCGTCGAGGGCCGCGCCGTTGAGCCAGTTTTGGAACGACGGCGCGGCAATCATCGCGTTGAGGGCCATGGCCAGCGCGAAGCGTTCCTTGGGGGGATAGAAGGTGTCCACGTCGAAGACGCCCAACTGGCGGATGGGGGGCGATTGGATCTGCTGGATCAACAGCGGGAGGTCGAGGTCCTGCCCCTGGCGCCAGGCCAGCTCGAACAAATTGGCCAGGAGGATATGTTCCCGGCTGCGCATGGGATCGGCGGCGACGCCGACGAGGCCGAGGAGGGCGGAGACGGTGGCGCTGATCTTCTCACGCAGCGCTTCGGCTTCGCTATCCCAGGAAAGGTCGGGATGCTGCAGAGTGTGCAGGATGCTCACGGGGATGCCCGCGTCGGAGCCTGGCGTGTAGATCGTGAAGTCGGCGGATTGACGGAGGCGTTGAATGCGTTCCGGCCCCTGTCCCCATTTGGCCAGGCCCTCGCGCCAGATCTGCGCCTGCTGCGCGGCGAAGGCGTCCAGGTCCATCCCCTTGCGGCGGGCGTCGTCGGGATTGACCCAGGGCCGGAATTGCTCCGGCGAGAGGTCGGGGAAGGTGAGGAGGAGGTTGGTGATGTCTCCTTTGGGGTCGATCAGGATCGAAGGGATCCCCTGGAGGGTCGCCTCCTCGATCAAATCGATGCACAGGCCGGTCTTGCCGCTGCCGGTCATGCCCACGCAGACAGCGTGGGTGGTCAGATCGCGCGCGTCGTAGAGCAGGGGCGTATCGCCGGTCTGACCGCTGCCGGGGTTAACGTGTCTACCGAGGTAGAAGAAACCAGGCTTCTCGATCGCGGACATGGCGCCACCTCCGTTGGCCGGGTCATCTTGATAGGGCGCTTGGATTGTACCCGAAGGATGGACGCGACAGCAAGGCCTCGGCGCGATGGG
>FWPU01001104.1_pt1 | contig 46298 bp, 33 predicted proteins | sample 2228361 | NCBI WGS metagenome assembly FWPU01 (sample SAMEA103939777, study PRJEB20133) | metagenome
TGCGCTCGGGGACTCGATGTCCGCGATCCGCCGCTGAAGTCCGTCGGGGTCAAAGAAACCTCCCGAGGACGAGCGTCCTCTCACGCAGGTCGCAGATGCGATCCTTCAGGGATTCGAACATTCCGACACCTCCATCGGGGCGACTCGCCCACCGTCCCCCGGCCTCCTGCCGGGCCGGCCTGCCGCCGCGCCGGAAGTCTGCGGGAAACCGCGAAAACTGTCAATCGCGAGGATGGAGGAAACGATGCTACACTGCGCCGCCATGTGGCGGGAAGTCCATCGCGTCCTCGTCCGGGACCCGTTCGAGGCCCTGGACCGGCTTCAGGGACGGCCGCCTGTTGGCCCGCGAACCCCCGTGTTCAAGGCCGTGTTCGCGCTCCTCACGGCCGCGGTCCTGCTGACCCTGATGAACTTCCTCGTCCTGAGCGGCGAGTTCCAGGGACGCGCGGCCCGGGCCTTCCTGGAAGCGATCTCCGTCCTCCCGGACGGCCCGGCGAGAGAGCGGCTCCTCGACCTCGCGCCCCTGTACCGGCACGTGGCCTGGTCCCTCGGGTGTCTGTGCTTCTACTTCGTAATCCCCGCGGCCCTGGTCCGCGGGGTCTTCCGGGAGCCCCTGGCCGCGTACGGCCTGTCTCCGCGCGGGTTTGCCCGCCACCTCCCGACGTACGTCGTCCTGTTCGTGCCCGTCGTCGTGGCGGTCGGGGGGGTCTCGTACACCCGCGCGTTCCAGGCCACGTACCCGTTCTATCACGACCCGGTCGGCCTCTATGACCTTCTGATCTGGGAATTCTTCTACTGTCTTCAATTCTTTGCCCTGGAGTTCTTCTTCCGCGGATACCTGGTCCACGCGATGAAGGAGCGCCTGGGCGCGATGGCCGTGTTCGCCATGGTCGTCCCGTACTGCATGATCCACTTCCAGAAGCCCATGGCCGAGGCCCTCGCCGCCATCCTGGCCGGCACGGTGCTCGGGGTCCTGTCGCTGCGCACGAACACGATCTGGGGCGGCGTGGCAATCCACTCGGCCGTGGCCGTCTCGATGGACGTGGCATCGCTGCTCCAGCGCGGCTGGCGCCCTGCCGGTTGACCCGCGTCACGACCGGGGGCGGCAGACCCGGCGGACCAGGATCACGGCCACGACCAGGACCGCGAGGAGTTCCAGGCCGAGGATCGCGGGCATGCGGACTGGCCCCGAACGCGGCGGCACGCCGTCCGGGTGGTCCATCCTCCACGCGGCCAGCCGGGCCTCCCGCTGCGCAACGGCCCGCACCCGCGTCGCGAGGAGGGCCGCGACCGCGCGCCTCACGGCCGGATCGCCCATCTGGCTGGCGAGGGCCGAGTAGGCCTGGACCACGGTCGTACTCTCGGCCAGGGCGACCGAGGCCGCCTCGTGCCCGATGCGTGTCACCGTTCGTGCCTCGGCGTCATCTTCCAGCAGTGCCTCCGCGTCAAACCTTCCGTCCTTCAACACCGACCCGTGCTCGAGGACCCCCGGGGACACGGCCCGGAGGGCGGCACGATAGAGCGCCGGCCCCCGCGCGCGTCCTGCCTCCGCGGCACGCCAGGCCGCGAGCAGCGCCCCTTCCAAGTCGCCGGAAAACGTCCGCGCGGTCCACGCCCATCCACGCGCCCATGGCTCGCCCGCCACGACGATGCCCCTCGCGTCCCAGAAGGCCTCGGTCCACAGGTGCAGGTTCGACACGACATCGCTGATGGTCGCGATCGGGCCCTGGAGCGCCCCCGCGTATCCTCCCGCCGTGACCACGGCCCGGCCGGCGAACGCGATGACTCCTTGCCAGGCCACGCGCGCGTGGCCCACCTGCACCGTGTGGAGCGGGTCCGCCGCGTCCTGGACGTAGTGCAGGGCGTGCCCCAGGAAGGCCAGCGACAGGCGGCGCGCCGCCGGGTCCTGCCATGTCAGGGCCACGAGTGCCAGCAGGAAGTGCTCCATCGCCATGTCCGCGCCGAGCGTGAAGGGTCCGCCCGGCACTGCGGTCGCGACCGCGAAGTGCGCGGGGTCCCCCCACAACGCGAGCGGGGACGACGTCAGCCTCGGCGCGACCTCCCCCCGCGCGAGCCACCCGCCGGGCTCCTCGGCCAGCAGGTAGTGCGCGTGCGCCTGGGAGGCAAGCCCATCGAGCCCCCCCAGGTCCAGGACGATCGGGTCCTCGGGGACCGGGCCCGCCCGACCCACGAGGGGCCGGCGGCCCGGGCCAAAGGCCAGGCGCCGGAGGTTCCGCCCGTCCTCGTCGGGTCGGACCGACTCCGTGACCACGAGCCCGAGCGCGCTGCCGTCGTCGTCGCATGGCAAGAAGTCCACGCCCGCCACCTGGAGCTCCGGGTGGCGCGTCAGGTCCAGGAAACTCTTCGCCTCGAATGCATCGAAGGCGTCTGCCCTCGGCCAGCGCCGCGCGAACTCCGCCGCGTCCGTGGTCCCCGCGGACGCAATCTCGCCGTGCAGCCAGCGCAGGAAGGCCCTAACGTCGGCCCCGGCCGGGCACCCGACCGCCTCGTCGGGCCGATCAAGGCCGGCCTCGACCGCCTGGCGCGTGACCTCCCGGTGGGTACGCGGGCCGAAGGCGAACGCGGAAGACGGGAGCGTCAAGGCCAGGAGAATGAGTTGCCATGGGCGAGCGCACCCGGATGGATGAATCGCGGGGAATGGAGGGCGGTTCGAAGCGTTTGCGGGGTCGTCCACGCCCACGTTTCTCGAGAGGCGAGAGGCTCGCGCATGGATACACGACACAGCGCTCCTCGACTGGGGCTTCATGGTGGGGCCGCTGTTCCGGGAGGCACGCGCGACCACCAGACGACCAGGCGCTCCGGGTCCGCGTTCCCGCACTCCCACTGCTCGGTCTCGCGGGCGTCCGAGAGTGCGACGAACCGGCAGCGCCCGTCCCCGGCGCACAGCAGGCGCGCCTCGCCCGGGTCGAGCACGGCCTCCGAGGCGCCCCAGCGCGCGCGCACAGCCCGGTGCACGTCGGTCCGGCGGCACAGGTCCTCCCCGGAGCGGACCTCCCGGTAGGCCTCGCGGACCATCGCGTGCACCTCGACCTCGCCCTGATCGCCTGGCCCCGGGGTCCCGCGGCCCGCGGACAGCCGGAACACCTCTCCCTCCCCATCGCGGACCGCCACCACGACCCCGCCCTGGACTGGCCTTGCCTCGATTGCGGCACCCGCACCCGCCCGGAGGTCCAGGTCCGGCATCTCGCGGAAGGGGGCCACATCGAGGACCGCGCCCCGGTCCGAGCCCTCGACCTCGATGCGGAACCCCCGGCGTGGCGCGGGCCCGCGGACCACGCGGGTCACAGTCCCGGTCACCTCGGTCGGCTCGACCGCCGGCGCCTGGGGTCCGAAAATGGCGAGCACCACCTGGCCCGCGCTCAAGGTGCCGTCCTCCGTGCGCTCACGGACGGTCAGGCGCACCTCTGGCTCCGGCAGGGCCGCCAGGGGCGCAGGGCCCTGGAGGTAGGCCGTGACCGAACCGCAGCCCGGCGCCCAGGCAGCCCCCCATGCGGCCATGAGCACCGCCGGCACCGCGCTCAAGGCCCCGATCCCCCTCCCGGGTCTCGCTCCCTCTGGTGTGACCATCGGTTTGACTTCCCGCAGGGTCACCTCTACTATAACTGACAGTCTCATGCTTGAGGGTCCGCGATGAGACCGAGTCGAGGACGATGCGGGTTCCTAGTCCTGGCTGCCCTGGCCGCCGCCGGGTTCGTTCCGACCCGGCTCCTGGCGCAGGAACAGCCGCGGACGAAGATTCTCCCCCTGCGGGTGACGAGCAACCGGCTGGACCGCGAGGAACTGGACCGCCTCACCGGCCAGGTGTCCGAGAAACTCCGCAAGTACCCCGCCCTGGAGGTCCTCCCGGTCCCCGAGGGCGACCCGATGGACCTGATGGTGGACGCCGGATGCGTGGACTTCGACGCGGCGTGTCTCTCCACGATCGGGGCCGCCCGCGGGGCCGATGCGGTCCTGTACTCCGAGGTATCCGAGACCGAGGGACGGTTCCAGGTCCAGGTCCGGTTTGTGGACGTCCGGACAAGGGAGACCCGCTCGCCGGAAGGCGGCACGGAAGTCCGCGAGAAGGTGCCGGACCTGTTGGCCCTCGCCCTCGAGAAGGTGCTGGGGCCGGAACCCCTGCCCGAGTCGGTGCTGGCCCGCGTGGACATCGAGACGACCCCGCCTGGCGCGGATGTCTATGTGGACCGCGATTTCGTGGGGGTCTCGCCCGTGACGCTCCGGCTCAAGAAGGGGCGCTACGTGGTCCGGGCCGCGCGCGTGGGCTACGAAGAGAAGATGCAGTCCCTGGACGTGGAACCCGGGAAGACCATGGCCATCGCCCTGAACCTGGCCCCGATTGCGGTCCCGATCCCGGCGGGGCCTGTCCCGACCCAGGAGCGCGAGCAAAAGGAACAGGCGTTCTACGAGACGTGGTGGTTCTGGACCGCGGTGGGGGCCGTGGTCATCGGGGCCGGGACCACGGCCGTGGTCCTGGCCTCCCGGAAGACGTCGTCGGCCAGCGGCCAGGCCCAGTTCACGCTGGACCCGGCACACGCGGACCGGGACGTGACACTGTATCCCGCGGTCCTGCCGGCTCGTTGAGGAGGGTGGTCCATGCGGTGTCGCGCGTCGATCAATGTGGTCATGCTCGGGTGCATCGGGGTGTGGGCGGGGTGCGCGGGCCCCGGGGAGACCGCGCTGCAAGGCCCCGACCCGCATGGAGAGGGTGTCCTGGGGATCCAGGTCGTCTCGTCGCCCCTGCTCGACGACGCGGTCAGGTCCTACCGCATTCGCCTGTATCACGGCGTTCCGAAGGACTGGCCGAACGATTCGCCCTATTTCCACTCCGGGTGCTTCGCGGCAAGCCTGGCCTTCCAGGTGAACCGGGTCAAGGTCGGCAGCGGCTACACCATCGTCTATGAGGGCTACTCGGACGCGCCGGTCGTGGACGGCGACCGGACGGTCCCGGTCTGCGCCACGCTATCCGCGCTCGGGGTCCGCGGCGACATCTCGATCACGGCGAACGGGACCGGTCAGGCGTTTTACTTCATCCAGTTGAACCGCCGCGACGCAATCACGGCCTTCCCCCTGCCCGGGCCGGACCTCGACCCCGCGGGCACGGGCCTGCCTTGCACCGAAGACGCCTACTGCCGCGAACTGGTTCCCTGCGACGCAACGGAGAACTGCCCCGGGGGCCAGAAGTTCCGGGTCCACCCCAGGGCGGTGTGCGACGAGGGGTTCTGCCGGTTGCCGTCGCTCTTTCCCCTGAACGTCGAGTCGGGGCGGGCCTTCCACGCAGCCGTGTCGGTCGGGGACGGGACCGTCGCCCTGATCGGCGGCTTCGATGCCCTGGACGCGACCGGGATGGCCGCCACGTCCCCCCCCAGGACGGAGGAGTTCAACGGGAACACGTCCCTGTTCGCGACCCCGGTCATCGCGGACCTCGACGAAAGCCTGGCCGGCTCCGCCGTGGCCGTGGATGACGCGCGGGAAATCGTCGGGTTGTTTGGCGGGGTCCCCGCGGTCCGGTTCAAGGAAAACCTGGCCGCTCTCCAGGCCGAGACGCGCACCTGCCCCTCGCCCGGATCGTGCCCCGTGGAGGCGAGGACCACCGCCTTTCTCCTCGACGCGGCGCGGCACGTCGCGACCCGCTATACGCTGCCCGTCCCCGCCTTCGGCGGGGTCGCCGCCGTGGTCCGGGGTCCAGCCGGTGAGCCGGCCATCCTCTATCGCCCGGGGATGGTGCAGGCGACCGACACCGAGATCCGCCCCGGGGACCGCGCCTTCTTGCTCCTGCTCGGAGCGAACGCGGGACTGTCCTGCGCGGACCCCCTGCCCGAGGAGGACCCGGCGGACGCGGTCCTGGCCTGCCGCGCGATGGAGGGACTGACCCCGCGCGCGGCGCCGGCCGGGGTCTGCTACGAGCAGGCCGACGGGTTGTGCACGCGCTACCTCGCGATCGGGGGCCACGGCCCGGCAGCGGGGCGCGACGTCTTCGCAGAGGTCTTCGATGCCTCGAGCCAGACCATCACAGTGCTTGCGGGGGACGCGAGCATCCCGAAGACCCTGGCCGGGGCCGTGGCGGTCCGGGTCGGCAACCGAGTGTGGACCTTCGGTGGGCTGGGGGAGGGACAGGAGCCCACGGTTTTCTCCTTCACCCCCGACTTCCAGAACCACGAGATCCACCTCGCCTCCGTGGTCTCCGGCGACGACCTCGCGGACCTGCGCCGCGTTTTTCACCAGGCGACCCCCCTCGCGGACGGGCGGAGGGTGCTGGTCACCGGCGGGCGCCGCGACGACACCGTGTTGAACACCTACCTGGTCCTCGACCTGGACGGGGACCGCGTGACCGTGAAGGGCCGGGGGGTCCTGGACCAGCCTCGGTTTGGGCACGCGGCCACCCGCATCCGAGGCTCCATCCTGGAGAACTCGGTCCTGATCACCGGCGGTGTGAGCGCACTCGGGGACGAGCCCCGGTTCGCGCCAGGCGCCGAGATCTACCTGGACCTCGACTGACGCTACCTCCGCTGGCTGGCGTCTCGGTCGACGATGAGACCCTTCACCGCCCTGCCCCCCAAGGTCCTCGCAAGCCTCCTAGCGGTCCCGGTTTTGATCGGAGTCGTCGCGGCCGCATGGCCGCGCTGGGTCGTCGCGCTCGGGCTCGCGGTCGCGAGCCTGACGGCGGTGGGGGCCGCACTCGTCGCGGTCGAGGCCGGGCTGAGGCGACACGGGCGGACACCCGGGTCCCTTTCGCCCCTCCCGCGTGCCGCCGCATGGACCTGGGCGGTCGTCGCCGCGGTCCTCGTGTGGCTGTGTGCCCCGGACCTGACCGTCAAGGACGCGGGCGAGATCGGGGCCGCGGCGCACGGGCTCGGCGTCCCCCACCCGACGGGCTTCCCCCTGGTCTGCCTGTTGGCGAAGGCCGCGTCCCTCGTCCCCGTCGGCCCGGTCTTTTTTCGCCTCAACCTCCTGTCCGCCCTCGCGATGGCGGCGGGCGCGGCCCTGGCAGTGGCCATGTCGGTCCTGGCGTCGCGGGACGAACGGACGGATGGGCCCGACGGGTCCCCCACACGGCTCGTGCCGCACGTGGTCGCGCCGGTCGCAATCCTCGCCGCCGCCGGTCCCTGGCTGCACGCGGTGACCATGGAGGTCTATGCGCTTTCGGCCGCGGGGCTCGCGGCCACGATCCTGGCCGGGGTCGTGGCCGTGACCCGAAGGGACGCCCGGTGGCTCGCGGTCGCCGGTTTCCTGGTCGGGCTGGGGACCGGAGGTCACGTCACCTGGCCCGTGGAGGGCGCAGTCTTCCTCGTCTTGTGCTCCCTCGTCCTGGCGCGGCGCCTGGGCGCGCGCGTCCTGGTGCCCGTGACCCTCGCCGCCGCGATGGGCGCGATGGTCGTGGCCTACCTCCCCGTGGCTGCGGCCCGCGACCCGCTCCTGAACTGGGGGGACCCGTCCTCGTGGGACCGGCTCGTCGCCCACCTGACCGGAGAGCGCATCCGCCGGTCCTTCTCCGGGGAACTGGGGACCCTGAACGCCGCGGTCCTCTCGGTCCGCGCCCGCCTGATCGCCGGGATCGGGTGGGAGTCGTCCGGGCTCCTGTGGCCCCTCGCCCTCCTGGGCGCCGTGACCCTGGCTCGCAGGCTCCCCGTGGCCGCAGCCGGGCTGCTCGCAGTCGCCGCGTGCGACGCGGCGTACGCACTCCTCGTGAACCCCATGGGCCTGTACGACCTCCAGACCTCGGTGCCCCTGTTCTGGATCGTGGCCGTGCTGGCCGGTGCGGGGGCCGCGTGGCTGTGGGGTCGCGCCACGACGGCGCAGGTCCGCGGGGTCGTCGGGGGCGTGGTCGCGGCGGCCCTGGCGGTCCAGTTCGCGTGGAGCCCGGCGGATCGGGACCTCCGTGACGTGTCCGTGCCGCGCCAGGTGGTCTCGGGGTTCCTCGGGGAGGCCCCGCCGCTGTCGTCCGTCTTGACCTCGTCCGACGACCTCTCCGCGGCCCTGATGGCGGTCCAGGCCGTCGAGGGCGCCCGGCCGGACGTCCTGGTTCTGGTCCGGCCCCACCTGGCGGATACCTCCGCGGTCGCGCGCCGAGTGCGGTCGTCGCGCGCCGTCGCCGCAGACGACGACCTCCTGCGCCTCGTCACGACCCTGGCACACCCGGCCGATGCCGAGGTTGCGGAGGCGGCCCTCTGGCCTGCGCTCGCGAACCGCGGCCCCCTCTTCGTGGAGGCCGGCGAGGGAGAGGCGGACCGGGCCCTGCGCTCCCACCTGGTGCCCGGGTTTCCGGTGTACCGGTGGGTCGCGAAGACCCCGGACCGCACAACGGTCCTCGAGGCCGCGAACGAGGCCCTGGCCCGGGCCCTGGCCCTGCGGTCCTCCGCGGAACGCTGGGGCCGTTCCTTCCTGGGGGCCTGGGTGCGGCTCCTCGGCGTCCACCTCGCCCTGACCGGCCTGGACCACGACGCGATCCGGGTCACCGAGGCCGCCCTGGGCCTGGACCCCGGCGACGCCCGCACGTGGCACAACCTCGGAGTCCTGCGCGCGGCCACGGGGGACCTCCCTCGCGCGCTCGCGTGCCTGGGGGAGGCCGTGCGGCTCGACCCGGGCTACGTCCGGGCCTGGAGGAGCCTGGCCCGGTACGCGGGTCCCGGCGGACGGCCGGACCTCGAGGCCCTCGCGCGGGAGCGACTCCGAGGACTCACCGGGTCTGCGGGTGCCGTATGGTGAGCGCGTTTTTCAGGACCCCTGCGGGAGGGCCCACAGGGCCATCGCATCTCGAAGTCGTTGGAATCCCTCGTGGGCGTGGACCTGCACGTGATCCTGGACGTGGACGGACCCTTCGACTCAGCCGGCTCGTCGACGCCGACGGTCACGTCCACGTCCACGGGCACGTCCACGGGGCTCCAGGAAGATGCGATGGCCCTGGGAAAATCCACGACGAAACTTGACGTTCCCGGGGGCTCCGCTGTAAGGCCCCCCATCTGAGGGGAAAACGGCATTCGGCTGATGACGCGGATCCACCACCTCCACGTCGGGAAACCTGCGGCAGCGATGGTCTGGGCCGTCGCATCGGGCGCCAGGAGCCTGCGACGCCGAACGAGGTGGAAAGCGGACCTCCTCTGACCGGGGGGGTTTCCCGCCTGTCCCGCACCCTGGTGATCGCGACGGCCGCCGCCGCCGCCTCCCTGGGGTTGGCCGCCCTGGTCGGGTGGGTCGCCGGGTCGCGGGTCCTGGCCTCCGCGAATCCGGACCTGATCCCCATGGCTCCCTCGACGGCCGTTCTGTTCGTGCTGCACGGCGCGTCGCTCGTCCTGCTCGCGAGACGGTCTCCGGGCCCGCGCGCCCGCCTGGCCGCGGGGGTCCTCGGCGCGGTCGGGGCTGTCGCGGCCCTGGTCCTGCTCGTCCTGTCCGGCCTGGGCGTGCATCCGCGGTTCGAACACTTCGGGATGGACATCACGGGGGAGATGGCGGGGGGCGCCCCGATCGGCCACATCTCGCCGGTCACGGCCGCCTGCTTCCTGCTGGCGAGCGCGTCGTTCCTGGCCTCCCTGCGGAGTCGAGCGGGCCGGGAGTGGCTTTCCGCCCTGGCCGTGGGCTGCGCCGGACTGCTCCTGGCCACGTCTTTGGTCTTCTTCCTGGCCTACTTCTATGGGCGACCCCTCCTGTACGGGGGGACCTTCGTCCCGCCCGCGGTCACGACGGTCCTCGCGTTCGCGATCCTGGGCATCGGCCTCACCGTGCTTGCGGTCCGGGGTCCGGACCTCGCGCCAGACCACGCGCCGGCCATCCGGATGTTTGGGTACTTGCTGCTGGTGTTCCTGCTGCTCGCAGCCGGGCTCGTGACCGTCGGCTACTTCTACTTCCACGCCCAGGCACGAGGTCCGGTCCTCGTGGGGGAGCAGACACTGCGAACGCGTCTCTGGGAGGTCGCCTCGCTGGTGACCGCCCTGCTCGTGGCGGCCGGAGCGAGCCTGGGGCTGATCTGGCGCCACCGGACCGCCTAGTTCTACCGGGAGCAGTACAAGGCGGCGATCGCCCTGCGGCGCAGCGAAGAGGCCCTCCTGGCCAGCGAGGAACGCTTCCGCCGCACGCTCGACGCGATGACCGAGGGGTTCCAGATGTTCGACCGGGACTGGCGCTATGTGTACCTGAACGATGCGGCAGCCAGGCAGGGCCGGAGCCGGCGCGAGGACCTGTTGGGCCGGACCATCTTCGAGTGCTACCCCGGATTCGAGACCACGCGCCAGTTCGAGGTCATGCGAGCCTGCATGGAAGATCGGACCCCCCGGTTCCTCGAGGACGAGTTCACCTATCCGGACGGGTCCCGGGCCTGGTTCGCGCTGGGCGTCCACCCCGCGCCGGAGGGCCTCTCGGTCGTGTCGCGGGAAATCACGGAACGCAAGCGGAACGAGGCCCGCATCGCGCACCTCAACGCGGTCCTGCGCGGCATCCGCAACGTGAACCAGTTGATCACGAAGGAAAAGGACGGGGCGCGCCTGCTCCAGGCCGCGTGCGACCGCCTGACCGAGACGATGGGGTACCGGAAGACGTGGATCGCGCTCCGCGTGGACGGCCACGTTCGCCTGAGCGGCCACGCGGGCGGGGACGCGGACGCCTTGTCCCGCCTCGCCGAGGCGATGGACCGGGGGTTCGTCCCGGACTGCGCACGCCGGGCTCTGGACGGGCCCGGGGTGGTGGTCGTGCGCAGGCCCCCGGCGGAGTGCCGGGACTGTTTGATCGTCAACGCGGCCGCGGGGTATGGCGTCCTGGTGTCGCGCCTGGAGCACGAGGGGGTCGCTCACGGGGTCATGGCCGCGGGAGTTCCGGCGGAATGGGTGGAGGACCCCGAGGAGCGCGACCTGTTCCAGGAACTCGCCGGGGACATCGCGTTCGCCCTGTACCGGATCGACCTCGAGAAGCGGCACGGGGAGGTCGAGGAGCAGTACCGGCTGGCCCAGCGCATGGAATCCGTCGGACGCCTGGCAGGAGGCGTGGCCCACGACTTCAACAACCTCATGAACATCGTGCTTGCCTACACGGGATTTGTGATGGACTCGATGCCCGGGGACGACGCCCGGCGCGCCGATCTCGACGAGGTCCGCAAGGCCGCGGACCGGGCCGTGTCCCTGACGCGCCAGTTGCTCGCGTTCAGTCGCAAGCAGGTGTTGCAGGTCGAGCCCGTCGACCTCAACGAGGTGGTGCGCGGGGTCGAGAAGATGATCCGACGCCTGATCGGCGAGGACATCGAGGTGCGGACCGTGCTCGACCCGACCCTGGGCCTCGTGACGGCGGACCCGGGCCAGATCGAGCAGGTGATCATGAACCTCGTGGTCAACGCGCGCGACGCCATGCCGGAGGGCGGGCGCCTGACCATCGAGACCTCGAACGTCCACCTGGACGAGGACTACGCCCGGCGCCACGTGTCGGCCAGGCCCGGCCCGCACGTGATGCTGGCCGTGTCGGACACGGGCTGCGGCATGGACGAGGAGACCCGGGCCCGCATCTTCGAGCCGTTCTTCACGACCAAGGAACGCGGCAAGGGGACGGGCCTGGGCCTGGCCACGGTGTATGGGATCGTGAAGCAGAGCGGCGGCAACATCTGGGTGTACAGCGAACCGGGAAAAGGGAGCACGTTCAAGATCTACTTCCCCAGGGTCGAGGCCTCGGGACGGCCCACGCCCACGAGGCCCCTCCCTGCGGTCACGCCCGCGACGGGGAGCGAGACGATCCTGATCGTGGAGGACGAGGAGGGCCTGCGGAGGGCGTACGCGCGGGCACTCGAGGCCACGGGGTTCGAGGTGCGCCAGGCCAGGGACGGGGTCGAGGCCGTGCAGGCCCTCCGCGAGGAACGGTTCGACGTGGTGGTGAGCGACATCGCCATGCCCGGCATGACCGGCCTTGACCTGCTCCGGTTCGCCCGGGAAGGGGACCTGGACGTCCCCGTGGTCCTCGTGACCGGGAACCCCACGCTGGAGTCTGCGGTCCAGGCCCTGGAACACGGGGCCCTGCGCTACCTCATCAAGCCCGTGGACGCGGCGGAACTAGTCGGGGCAGTGCGGCGGGCCGCGACGTTGGGACGCATCGCGAGGGCCAAGCGGGAGGCCCTGCGTCACCTGGGTGCCACGGCACGCCTGATCGGGGACCGAGCCGGACTCGAGGCGGCCCTGACCCGGTGCCTGGGTCGCCTGTGGATAGCGTATCAGCCGATCGTGGACTGGCGGGGCCAGACGGTCGTGGCCTACGAGGCCCTCGTCCGGTGCGACGACCCCGCGCTCCCCGACCCTCAAGCGATCTTCTCGGCCGCAGAGCGGCTGGACCGGGTCCACGAGGTCGGACGGGCGATCCGCGCCCGGATCGCCCCGACCCTGGATATTCTCCCCCCGGGACGGGACCTGTTCATCAACCTGCACCCGAAGGACCTGACGGACGACACCCTGTACGCGGCGGATTCCCCGCTGGCACCCTTCGCGTCCCGGATCGTGCTCGAGGTCACCGAGCGCGCGGAACTGGACGAGCGGGCCGACCTCCCGGCCCGGATCAAGCGCCTGCGCAGCCTGGGCTTCCGCGTGGCCATTGACGACCTGGGCGCGGGATACGCGGGCCTCAGTTACTTCACGCGGCTGGTCCCGGAGGTGGTCAAGATTGACGTGGCCCTGGTCCGGGACATCCACCGGGAGGACATCAAGCGCAAACTCGTGGGGTCTCTGACCACGCTGTGCCGAGACCTCGGGATGATCGTGGTCGCCGAGGGTGTCGAGACCCCGATGGAACGCGACACGGTCGTCGAACTGGGCTGCGACCTCCTCCAGGGCTATTTATTCGCGAGGCCAGGCCGCCCCTTCCCCGACGTGGCATGGGCGTAGTAGTGTTGCTTGCACCCGCGGCACGCCCCCGTGGGCGTCGGCGTGGGCGTGGGCGAACCATGACGTGGAATTCCCGGTCAAACAGGACGCGGATCCCCCCGTGAAACCGGTCATCGCCATCGTGGGGCGGCCCAACGTGGGCAAGTCCACGCTGTTCAACCGCATCGTGGGGCGGCGCGCGGCCCTCGTCGCGGACGCCCCCGGGGTGACCCGGGACCGCCACTACGCCGAGGCCGAGCACGCGGGCCGCGCCTTCATCCTCGTGGACACCGGTGGGTTCGACCCGGAGGCACGCGACGGGATGCTCGCCCTGATGAAGCGCCAGGTCGCGCTGGCGCTCGAGGAAGCGGACGCCCTCCTCGTGGTCGTGGACGGGCGGGACGGGCTCACCCCGCTGGACGAGTCCGTGTGGTCCGTGGTCCGGTCCGGGTCCAGGCCCGCGTATGTGGTGGTCAACAAGGTGGACCGGCCAGACATGACCCCGCTGGGCGCGGAGTTCTTCCGCCTCGGGGTGGATGAGGTGTTCCCCGTCAGCGCCGAGAACGGCGGCGGCGTGGCGGATCTGCTCGATCGGCTGGTCGAAGACCTCGCGCCCCCCCCGGCCGGGCACGCGTCCGACCACGAGGCCATCGGCCCGGTCCGCATCTCGGTGGTCGGCCGGCCCAACGTGGGCAAGTCCACGTTCGCGAACGCGCTGTTGGGGCGCGAGCGCTTCCTGACCTCGGACGTGCCCGGGACCACGCGGGACTCGGTGGACGCGAGGATCTCGCGGGAGGATCGCGAGTACGTGCTGGTGGACACGGCCGGGATCCGCCGGCGTAGCCGCGTGGAGTCCGGCATCGAGCGGATGAGCGTGGGCCGGGCGGTCCGGGCCATGGAGGGCAGCCACGTGGTGGCCCTGGTCCTCGACGCCATGGAGGGGGTGACCGACCAGGACAAGCGACTGGCCTCGCTCGCCATCGAGCGGGGCCGGGGCATCGTCCTCCTGGTCAACAAGTGGGACCTGGTCGAGAAGGTCCCCAGGGCCGGGGACGAGTACCAGCGCCGCCTGCGCGACGAGATGGCCTTCGCCTCGTTCGCCCCGCACCTCTTCGTGTCCGCGCGGACGGGACGTGGGGTCGCGCGCTTTCTGCCCCTGGTGGACCGCGTCTTCCACAACCTGTTCCGCCGCATTCCTACCCACGAAATCAACCGCTTCTACCGCGAGGTGGTCCAGTCCCACCCACCCTCGATCTCCGGGACCCGCACCGCGCGCATCCGGTACCTGACCCAGGTCGAGGTCAACCCCCCGACGATCCTCCTGTTCCGGGGCGGGTCCGCCCCGATCAACTCCTCGTACCTGCGCTTCCTCCAGAACGAGATGCGGGCCCGGTACGACTTCGAGGGCGTCCCGATCCGGTTGATCCCGAAATAGGAGGCGTCGCCCCGGGGACGGGGGTCACGGCCTCTGGATGACCACGGTGTTTCCGCCGAGGCGCAGCGACGGAAGGCAGGACGAGGAGAAGACCACGGGCACAGTCGGGTCGTCGAGACCGGAGGGGGGGGCACGAGGCGGACACGTGGCCTGGGCCGTGACCGAGACCCGCAGGCCGGGGCTCGAGAACGGGGCCAGGACTACCCGGTCGATCGGGGCGGGCAGGGTCAGGGTGCCCGGGGGCCCGTGCTCCAGGGGGACCTCCGTCGGGAGGGTCTGCACCCTGTCGCGCGAGAACACGTGGAGGTCGTCGAGGGTCGGGTCCACGCTTCCGCCTAGGCGATGGGAGGCCGCGATCACTCCGGGGCATCGCAGGGGCAACAGGCGCATCAGCAGAGGATTGGGGTGGTCGGTCAGGACCAGGGCCGGACGCCCCTCGGCCGCGCCGCAGGCCTGATCCCGGTAGAACGCGAGGAGGCGCTCGACCTCAGCCACGCGGGCCAGCGAGGGGACCATGACCTCCGTCCCGGAGTCGGACAGGCGGATCGTGGCCGGACCCAGCAGGACGACCAGGGGGCCGGTGACGAGCGAGACCCCCGCCCGCAATGCGAGCGCGGGTCGGGGCGGGCGGGGCCACAGGGCCGGCACCAGGCACGCGAGGGCCGCGACCCCGGCGAAGTACCCGGGCTCGGAGACGAAACCCAGCGCGTAGAAGAGGGCGCTCGCGACCAGGGCCAGGGCCCAGGGTCGGCGCCACGCCCCGCTACCGCGGGCCACCGCGAACAGCGGGAGGCAGGCCAGCGCCATCCCCCACGCGGCGCGGAGCAGGTTCAGGCGCGTCAGGTCGGTGAACCCGGCCCCGAGCGGACTGTGATGGCGGAAGATGTGATCCACGAGCAGGGCCCGGCCGGCCCGGGAATAGAGGTCCCAGCCCCCGGACAGGGCCACCGTGGGTCCCCACCAGGCCGCGACACCGACGAGGGCCACGGTCGCCGCGGTCACCCACTCCCGGGTCGGCCTCCCCCACAGGACCCACAAGAGGAATGGGCCGGCCAACAGGGGGATGTTCACGCGGACCGATCCGGCCAGCCCGAACGAGGCGGCGAGGACCGCCGCCGAGGTGGGTCCCGGGCGACGCTTCGCCACGAGCGCCGCCCCGAACAGGACCGTGGTCACGAGCCCCTCGGCGGCGTGGGACTGCCCGTCCGCCCCGTAGTACCAGAGCAGGGGATGCACCGCGACCAGCCCCGCGGCCAGGAGCGAGCGCACCGCCGGGACCGCCGCGGCCTGCGACGCCTCGCCGGGGTCCGGCGTCCCCGATCCGCGCAGGGCCTCCCGGCACGCCCACCAGGCCGCCGGCACGGTCGCGGCCCCGGACAGGCGGCTCCCCCACTTGGCCACGGCGATCGGGTCGAGACCTGGGGCCGCCAGCCGGATCGCTTTCAGGAGCAAGACGTACCCCGGGTATCCGGGCGGCTGCGGCTGGTGATGGACCGGGTCGAACGACCACGCCGACAGCCCGAACGCGACTGTGTCCACATCCAGGGCACCGTCGAGGTCCAGGGCCAGGCGCAGCATCAGGCCGAGCACGGACACGAGGCCCAGCACCAGGGCCAGGGCCACCGGGGACTCGCGGAGCAGGCCGGCAAACGAACCGGACCCTCCGCGATTTCCCATCCCCGCCCGGCCTCTCATCCCGTGACCCGACTCGCTGTCCGCGCCGAATCCTACCATCGAGGGACGGGTCGGAATTTCGACCTCCAGATCGTCGGCTGATGCACGAGCCCGCGGCCCGATTCGTGGGCGTGGGCGTGAGCGTGGGCGAAACCCGCGCCTCGGATCCCCCTCCGAGTGAACGCGCCGTCCCACGGACAGGAAACGCCCAGGCCTACGCCCACGCCCACGAGGATCGAGCCGTGCCAAGCCGACAGTCAGGGTCGGCCTCCCAGGTCTTGCAACCAAATTCGTGATCTGGTAGTCTTCGGTTCCGCGAAGGGTCGGAAGACCGGCCAGCCGCGCAACCTCCTTGGCGAAACTTCCCATCCAGATGGGGTTCGGCAACCGGTTCGCGTGGCCTCCATCGGCCCCTCGCAGGAAAACCGGAGGACGGCGCGGAGGATCCGATGGCGGGCGAGAATCCCAACTGGTCCGATGTCATTGACATCGTCAGCCGCGAGAAGGGCATCCCGCGGCAGGTGTTCGTCCATGCGCTCGAGGAGGCGATCCTCAAGGCGGCCAAGAAGGTCTTCGGTGACGAGCGCACCCTCGAGGCCACCTTCAACGAGGAGACCGGCCAGGTGGAGTTGTTCCAGTACATGACCGTCAGGGAGGAGGCCGCAAACCCCATGACGGAGTTGTCGCTGGACGACGCGCACCGCGTGGACCCCGACGCGCAGCCCGGCGATGAACTCGGCTTCCAGATCTTCTACCTCGAGGCCGACAAGGACAAGGCGCGCGAGGAGGACCTCAAGTACGGAGACATCCTGGGCCTGAAGACCTACCGCAAGTCCTTCGGCCGCATCGCGGCCCAGACCGCCAAGCACGTGATCATGCAGAAGGTCCAAGAGGCCGAACGCACCCTCGTGTTCAACGAGTACAAGGACCGCCAGGGCGAGCTCGTGAGCGGCGTGGCCCGCCGCTTCGAGAAGGGGAGCGTGATCGTGGACCTCGGGAAGGCCGAGGCCATTCTTCCCTTCCGCGAGCAGTGCCCGCGCGAGTCGTACCGGCCTGGGGACCGCGTGCAGGCCTATGTCAAGGAGGTCAACCGCGACGCCCGGACCCACCAGATCATCTTGTCGAGGACCGACCCACGGTTTGTTGTAAAGTTGTTTGAAAAGGAAGTTCCCGAGATTTACGAGGGAATCGTCAAGATCGTCGGCGTGGCCCGCGAACCCGGAGAGCGCACGAAACTCGCCGTCACCTCGACGGACTCCGACGTGGACCCCGTGGGGGCGTGCGTCGGGATGAAGGGGTCGCGTGTCCAGGCCGTGGTTCAAGAGTTGCGAGGCGAGAAGATTGACATCATCCCCTACTCAATAGACCTGGCCCGGTACGTGTGCGCCGCCATCGCTCCGGCTGCGGTCCAGCGCGTCCTGATTGACGAGAACAATCAGCAGATCGAGCTGATCGTGGCCGACGACCAGTTGTCCCTGGCCATTGGCCGCCGGGGCCAGAACGTCAAACTGGCGAGCAAATTGCTCGGCTGGAACATCGAGATCCACGGCGAGAGCCGCATCGCGGAACTGAAGGCCCGGCTGAAGGAGGTGCTCGTCGGGGTCGAGGGCCTCGACGAGGGCATGGTCGAGTACCTGTTCAAACTCGGGTATCACTCGCCCGAGAACCTGCTGAACGCAGACGAGATGGAACTGGCCGCGATCCCGGGGATGACGAGGGAGCGGGCCGAGGCGATCCAGCAGGTGGCCTACGAACTGAAGGTCCGGCTCAAGGTCGAGGCCGAGGCGGCGGCTGCTGCGCAGGCAACGCCGGCCGAGGTCGCGCCGGCCGGGGAGGCAGCCGGAGAGCCGGGAGCGGGCCCCGAGGGGGAGGCGCCGGAGGTGGAGTCGCCCGGGGAGGGCCCCGTCGAGGCCAGTCCCGAAGAACCGTTCGAGCCCTCCGACAGTGGAGACGATGGCGCTCCGGGCGAGGACGAGGCGGCCACCCCGTCCGGGGAACCAGAGGAGGTGTCGTTCGGTTGAGCCGCCAGGGGCACATCCCGCTCCGCCGGTGCGTGGCTTGCGGTGCGACGCGGCCGCGCGATATCCTAATACGCTTGGCGCGGCTGGAGGTCCCTGGCGTGGTCGTGGACGAGAGGAAGCGGCTTGGAGGGCGCGGGGCTTACCTGTGCCCGACGAGGACCTGCGTGGACCGGGTGGCGAGACGCGGGATTCCGGGGAGGACGCCGAGGGCGGGCGGGGGCTGGACCCTGTCCGCGGAGGTCGCCGGACTCCTGAGGGACTTGGCGCGAGGTGACGGTGATGGGCAAGCGCATCTATGAACTCGCGAAGGAACTCGGAGTCGAATCGCGGCAGGTCCTCGCCCGCCTGGCGGAGGCCGGCATCCATGTCAGGACCGACCAGCCTGCGCACCTGATCACGCTGACCAAGGAGGAGGAGGACCGCGCGCGCCAGTTGTTCAGCACGCCCAAGCCCGGCGACGTGGAGGTAAAGCGCATGGCGGGGGGCCGCGTCGTGCGCAGGCGCGTCGCCACGGCCCCGGCCGCCCCCCCCGCGCCCGAGCCCGTGCCTCCCCCGGTTGAGCAGGCGCCCGTGGTCGCTGCACCCGCCGGAGCGGAACCCCTTCCCCCTCCGGGGCCCGCCACCGAGCCGACTCCAGTGCCCGAGCCGGCGGAGGGCGTTTCGCAGGCCGCCGAGCCCGCCGCGCAGCCCGAGTCGAGGTCCGAGCGCGCACCCCAGGACCAGGAGACCACGACGACGACTGCCCGTCCGGCCACGGAAGCCGGTCCCAGCCCGAAGCGGGCGGTGGCCCCCCTGCGGCCGGAGGTTCCGGACCGCCAGTCCAAGGTCCGCCGACTGGTCTATGACCGCCGCCGGGACGTGATCTCGCTGCGCGACCTGATGCACAGCCCGGACGACGAGGTCGAGCGCACCCCGACCCGCCAGCCCGCGCGGAGGCGGAAGGCAGTACAGCGAGGCCGCAAGTCCAGGCCGACGCCCATCACCCTCCCGAAGGAGCAGAAGCGCGTGATCCGCATCGAGGGCGAGGTCATCCAGGTCTCGGATTTGGCCCGGCACATGGGCATCAAGGCCGGAGACCTCGTGAAGAAACTCCTGGGAATGGGGGTCATGGTCGGGGTGACCCAGCCCATTGACCTGGACACGGCGGGCATCGTGGCGTCGGAATACGGCTTCACGGTCGAGAAGGTCGGGTTCGACCCGGCCGAGTTCCTGCGGGAGTCCCCGGACGAACCCGAGGCCCTGCGGGCGAGGCCCCCGGTGGTCACCATCATGGGGCACGTGGACCACGGCAAGACCACGCTCCTGGACCGGATCCGGAAGGCCCGCGTGGCTGAGAGCGAGGCCGGCGGCATCACGCAGCACATCGGGGCCTACAAGGTGAGCCTGCCCGCCGGGGACATCGTGTTCCTGGACACCCCGGGGCACGAGGCGTTTACGGCCATGCGCGCGCGCGGGGCCCGGGTCACGGACGTGGTGGTCTTGGTGGTCGCGGCGGACGACGGGGTCAAGGCCCAGACCGTGGAGGCCATCGCCCATGCCCGGGAGGCGGGGGCGCCCATCCTGGTGGCCATCAACAAGATTGACAAGCCCGAGGCCAACGTGGACCGGGTCAGGAAGGAACTGGCCGAGCAGGGCCTCATCCCCGAGGAGTGGGGCGGCCAGAACATCTTCTGCGAGATCTCGGCCAAGAAGGGCCAGGGCATCGAGAACCTCCTCGAGATGATCCTGCTCCAGTCGCAGGTCATGGACCTCAAGGCCAACCCGGACAAGCCGGGCCGGGGGATCGTGATCGAAGCGAGGCTGGACCGGAAGGTCGGACCGCTCGCGACCGTGCTGGTGCAGGCCGGGACCCTGCGGGCGGGGGACGTGGTGATCGCGGGTCTGGCCCACGGCCACGTCCGGCGGATGTTGGATGACCAGGGTCGCCCCATCACGGAGGCGCGGCCAGTCACGCCGGTGCTCGTGGCCGGGCTCGACATGGTCCCCAACGCCGGCGACCTCTTCGTGGTGCTGCCGGACGAGAAGAAGGCCAAGGAGATCGCAGACTGGCAACTCGAGCAGATTCGCAGGGCGCGGACGGCGCGGGCCGTTTCCCGCGTGTCGCTTGAGGACTTCTACAAGATGGCCCAGTCGGGGGGCGCGCGCGACCTGAAGGTCATCCTTCGCACGGACGTCCAGGGCTCCCTGGGGGCGCTCCTGGACTCCCTGGGCAAACTGAAGCACCCGGAGATCAACCTCAAGGTCATCCACAGCGCGGTCGGGGCCGTCAGCGAGAGCGACGTGAACCTGGCCATGGCCTCGGACGCGGTCATCGTGGGCTTCAACGTCGGGGTGGACCCCAAGGCCGCGACGCTCGCGGACCAGGAGCGTGTGGACATCCGGCGGTACTCGGTGATCTACGAACTGATCGAGGACCTGCGCAAGGCCATGGAGGGTCTGCTGGAGCCCAAGAAGGTCGCGAGGCTCGCTGGCAAGGCCGAGGTGCGGCAGATATTCCACGTGTCGAAGGTGGGGCGCGTGGCCGGCGTGGCCGTGACGTGGGGACGGGTCCTGCGCAGCGCCGAGGTCAAGGTGCTGCGGGGCAACGAGGTCATGTTCGAGGGCCGCCTCGCCTCGCTGAAGCACTTCAAGGACGACGTGCGCGAGGTCAAGCAGGGGCTCGAGTGCGGGGTCGCAGTCGAGGGCTTCGAGAACGTCGAGGTCGGTGACCGCCTCGAGTTCTACGAGTTCGAGACCGTGCGCGAGTCCATCCCGATGCCCGCGTGATGGACGGGTCCCCGCGCATGGAGGCCGTGCGATGGTCGTCGGGGTCTGCCGCGTGAGGCTCGCGATCCCCGAGGGGGCCTCCCTCAAGGGGAAGCGGTCCGTGGTCCGCCGGGTCGTCGCGCGCGTGCGCGCCGAGTTTAACGTGGCCATGGCCGAGGTCGAGGACATGGACGACCACGACCACGCCGTCCTAGGGTTCGCGGTGGTGGGCAACGACCATCGCGTCGTGAACTCGGTCATGGACCGGGTCGTGCATCACATCGAGGGCCTGTTCCTCGCGGACGTGGAGGGGCACTCGTACGAGATCCTGCACGTCCGGTGAGACCCGTCCATGAAGGCCTATCGTCGCACCGACCGCGTGGGGAGCCTCCTGAGGGAGGCCCTCTCCGAACTCCTCCTGTTCTCGGTGCGCGACCCGCGCGTGGCGGGCGTGGTCGTGACGAGGGTCCATGTCACCGCGGACCTGTCCCTGTGCCGCGTCTATGTCCGGACGCTGCGGGAGGGGGAGGCCAGGGCCGACGTGATGGAGGGCCTTAGGGCGTGCGCGGGGTTCCTGCGGCACGAGGTCGGGGCACGGGTGCGCCTGCTGCGCACGCCGAGGCTCGAGTTCTTCCACGACGACCTCCCGGAGCAGGTCGCGGCCGTCGAGGCCCTGATCGAGAAGGTCCGCCGGGAGGACGGGTCGCCGTGAACGCCGGGGAGCCGGAGGGTTTCCTGCTCGTGGACAAGCCCGAGGGCCTGTCGTCGTTCCGGGTGGTGGAGGTCGTGCGCCGACTGCTCGGAGGGGGCAAGGTCGGGCACGGGGGGACCCTGGACCCGTTCGCGACGGGTCTCCTGCCGGTCCTGGTCGGCCGCCGCGTCACCAGGGAGGCGTCGCGACTCCTCGGCGGGGACAAGGAATACCGGATGACCCTGCGGTTCGGGTGCGAGACGGACACGGGTGACTGGTGCGGGCGCGCGGTCGGGACCCCGGGCGCACCGTGGCCCTCGCGGGACCAGATCGAGTCGGCGACGGGGCGGTTCATCGGCGATGTGGTCCAGGAGGCGCCGGCCTTCTCGGCCCTCAAGCACCGGGGCCGCCCCCTGTACTGGTACGCGCGGCGCGGGATCGCGGTCCAGAAGCCCCCCCTGCGCGTGCGCATTGACCGCCTGGACCTGCTGGAGTACTTGCCCCCGGACGCGGTCCTCGCCGTGACGTGCGGCAAGGGGGCGTACATGCGCGTACTGGCACGCGACCTCGCGCGGGCCGCGGGGTCCCTGGGTCATTTGGTCGCCTTGCGCCGGCTGCGGGTCGCGGGGTTCCGGGTCGAGGACGCCGTGCCCTGGTGGCGGGTCCAGGCGGGAGGGGCCGCCGAGGTCTTGGGGAACCTGCGAGCGATGGCCGCACGGCAGGAGGAAGACGGATGACCGCCGGGCCTGTCCTGTCGGTCCAGACCCTCGGGAGCGGGTCCTCCGGGAACATGGCCGTGGTCCGATCCGCCCGCGCGACCGTGGTCCTGGACATGGGGCTTCCCTCGGGCCGGGCCACGGGGCGCGCACTGGCCGAGGCCGGGGTCGAGGTCCACGACATCCGGGCGGTCCTGGTCAGCCACGCGCACACGGACCACCTGCACCGGGCCGCGCTCCAGTGGTTCGCGGGGGCGGGGGTCCCGATCCTCGCCGGACCGGAAACGGCGCGGGCCGCGGCTCGCCTGTGCGAGGGGAACGGCCGTCCCCTCGATCCCGGACGCCTCGTCCCCGTTCGCGCGGGGGCGACCTACCTCGTGGACGACATCGAGGTGACGCCGTTCGAGGTCCCCCACGACGTGCCGACTTACGGGTTCACGTTCGTGACACGCGGAAAGGCCGGCGCCCACAAGGTGACGGTGGCCACGGACCTCGGGTGCGCTCCGGAGCAGATCCTTCCCCATTTCGCGGGCGCGGACGCCATCCTCATCGAGGCGAACTACAACGAGGACCGGTTGCGCCGCAGCCGCCGCCACCCGCTGGACAAGGCCCGGGTCCAAAGCGACCGCGGCCACCTGTCCAACGACGATGCCGGGCGGTTCCTGGGGCGGGTCCTGGCCGCGAGCGAGCGCCCCCCGTCCTCGGTGCTCCTGGTCCACCTGAGCGGTGATCACAACGACCCGGACCTCGCTGTCGAGGACGTCCGGTCCGCGATGGGCCGCGCGTCCTCGCGCATCCCGCGCCTCGCCGCGGCCCCCCGCCGGGGTCCGGGGCCCCTGATCCGGGTTTGATGCGGTGCGGGCGACCAGTCAGTTCCTCGCCCGCCGCCGGGCCATCACCACGACCATCGCAGTCAGGACGATCTCGGACGCGCCCAGGCACACGACCTCCCCGATGTCCGCGAGGATGCCGAACGACTGGAGGGCCATGTTCGTCGAGGTGATCAGGGTCGCGTAGCCGATGATCGTGGTCAACGAGGTCAGAAAGACCGCGCCGCCCGTGGACTCGATGACACGGGGAAGGCGGTCCGCTCCCTCCTGGTGGATGCGTGCGTACAGGTAGGCCGCGTAGTCCACGCCGATCCCGATCGTGATCGGAATGACGACGAAATTCAGAAAGTTGATTTTCAGGTCAAACGCCGCTGCGAACCCGAGCATCCACAAGAGACCGCACACAAGCGGTGTCAGCACCAGCCCCAATGCCCGAGGCGAACGGAACACCAGGATCAGAAACAGAAGGGATCCAGCGAAGGACAGACCGGTTACCAGGACCCCGTCATGCTCGATGGCGCGGATCATGTCCGCGAACACCATGGCCTGTCCCACCGCGACGAGTTCGCGGCCATTCACCTGGATTGACCGCAGCAACTCCCCGTACTTCAGAAGGAACCTCCCGTTGAGGAGGCTTTCTCTCTTCGGGTGGTACGCGTACAGGATCCGGCCCCTCGTCCCGTCCACCTCCGTGAAGGGGCGCGCAATCATGTCCGGCACATCGGCCACGGTCAGGACGCGCAGGGATTCGGGCGGGCGGTACTCCAGAACGTCCGCCTGCTCTTTCTCGTCAAGAAAATCAATCTTGCGATCGATCAGGGCCCGGATGTCGGCCAGGACCGCAAGTTTCTCTTCCTGTTGCGCCGGGAGGTAGTCGAAAATGGTCTGGACTTCCTGGATCACCCCCTTCGCGGCGGGTTCGTCCAGGATCGCCCGCTGGATGAGGGGGACGCTCGCAAGGTCGTCGGCCAGGATCGGGGTGGGGGAGCGGGGGAGGTCGAAGATCTTGTCCACGCGGTTCGAGAGTCCCGCGGACCCCTGCTCCACCGACTCGCGATTGCGCAGGTTGTGAAAGTCGTACTCGAAGGGGTCGCGCGCGAAGGGGACCAGGAAGAGGATGGACACGACCGACAGCGCCGCGGCCGTCCCCAGGATGGCCCGCGGGTGGCCGATCACGAGACGGGCCACGGCGCGCGACACGGGACGACGCTTGGAGACCTGCCGGGCGCCCAGGGGCCGGAAGCGATGGAGGGCTGCGATCAGGGCCGGCCCGAAGGCGTAGGACGCGAGCCAGCAGGCGACCATCCCCACCCCGCCGATCACCCCGAACTGCCGGAAACCGCGGAAGCCGGCCGCGACCAGGGACCCGTACGCGATGGCGGAGGTCACGTCCGCGACCAGGGTCCCGCGTGCCGTGGCCCGGTATGCGATCCGCAGGGCCTCCTCGAGACCCCCGGGTCCCAGCCGGCGGATCTCCTCGTAGAATCTTGCCCCGACCATGATCATCGTGTTGATGCCGTTGCCCGCGATGATCGCGCCCAGGAAGGCGGTGGCCGTGTTCAGGTACCCGACCGCGAAGTACCCCACGGCGAACGCGACCACGAGCCCCAGGAGCATGGGCATCCCGATCAGCATCACGGAACGGACGCTGCGGAAATAGACCACGATCGAGCCCAGGACCAGCAGGAGCGCCGCGGTGCTGATGAAGCGAGCGTCCGAGGCCAGGGCCTCGCGCTCCTCGATCCCGGTCATGACCTCGCCGGTGAACCCGACCTTCATCGCGGGGTGATACCGGGAGGGACCCAGGGCCTCCACCTCCGCGCGCACGTCCCGCACCAGGGCGACCGCCTCCTCGTGGCTGTTCATCGTGGACGGCGGGCGGATGAAAACCGCGAGGAGGGAGCGGTCCGGCGTCACGTAGTACCCGTCCGGGTAGCGTTCCTGCTCCTCGACCTTCTTCTCGTACTTGGCCTTCAGTTCGTCAATGCGGAGGTCGGTCTTCGGCGGGGGCTCGTCGTCGAGCCACTCCACCACGCTCGCGCGAGTCTCCTCCTCGATGCGCTTGCGCAGGCGGTCCCGGAAGTCCGCGAGGTCCGCCAGGTCCGCGTACAGCCACTTGTTGCGCTTGTAGAACTCGGTCAGTTCGTTCAGGTTGTAGTCCACGAAACGGATGCGATCGTAGGGAAAGGTCCGCAGGCGCTCGACCAGATCGTCCGCGAACCGCTGCGAGGCCTTCAGGTCCGGGGACTCGATGGCCACGGTCAGCGTGGCGTACGAGGCGACCCGCTCCTTGAGGTGTTCGAGGCTCACGACCGAGGGCGAGTCCGTGGGCAGCAACTCGATGAAGTCGCTACGCAGGTCCAGGCGCGACGCGAAGAGGAGGCACACCCAGAAGACGACCGTGCCGGCCCCGAGGACCCACCACGTCCGCCGGATCGAGAAGGCGACCCACCGCTCGATGAAACGGCCCGGTCCTCCCGCGAGACCCTTCACCGCGCACTCCTGCCCGACGCGATCCGCATCAGTACCCGTGCCGCCTCCACGCCGCGATGAATGCCCCGAGGGACCGGTCGTAGGTCGCCTCCGCCTCGGGCGGGAACAGGCAGCCCGGCAACTCCCGGTGCCGCCAGTGGTACTCGAGGCAGTCGCAGCAGAACCCCTTCCGGGGGCACGGCTCGTAGGTGCACGTGCACCGATCGCGGTTGCGCTGGTCGTTGCAGAGGCGCCGGCTCATGGTTCACAACTCCGACAGGGCGTGCGCGGCCCGCCCGATCCCTTCGTCGTCCACGTCCAGGTGCGTCACCGCGCGCAGGGTTCCGGGGTCCAGGAGCCCCACGAGCACCCCGCGCTCCCGCAGCGAGGAAGCGAGGCCCGGCCCGTCCAGGCGCTCCGGGTTGCGCGGGCCGAACAGGACGATGTTCGTCTCGACCGGCGCGAGCAGCCGGGCGACCCGCGACGCGGCCACGGCTTCCCCAAAGGCGCGCGCCCTCCGGTGGTCCTCGGCCAGCCGCTCCACGTGGTGGTCGAGAGCGTACAAGCCCGCTGCGGCCAGGACCCCGGCCTGGCGCCACGACCCTCCCATCTGGTGCCGGTAGCGCCGGGCCAGGGTGATGAGCTCGCGCGGTCCGCACAGGACGCTGCCCACCGGGGCCCCAAGCCCCTTGGACAGACAGAACGACATCGTGTCCGCGTGCGCCGCATATTCCCGCACGGGCACGCCGGACGCGACCGAGGCGTTGAAGATGCGCGCGCCGTCGAGGTGGACCGCCAGCCCCGCGTCCCGCGCGATCCGCACCAGCGCGGCCAGGCGGTCAAGCGACATCACGCTCCCGCCGCCGCGGTTGTGGGTGTTCTCGAGGCACAAGAGGCGCTGGCGCGACATGTAGTACTCGTCCGGGCGCAGGGCTGAGCCAAGCGCCTCGGGCTCGACGAGTCCCCCCTCGCCGTCCAGCGGCCGGATCGTAACCCCCGCGAGCGATGCGGCCGCCCCTCCCTCGTAGTGGAAGGGGTGGGACCAGCGGTGCATCAGGACCTCGTCCCCGGGCCGGCAGTGGACCCGGATGGCTAGCGTGTTGGCCATGGTCCCCGACACCACGAACAGGGCGGCCTCCATCCCCGTCACCTCGCGCGCCCTCTCCTGGAGCGCGCGCACGGTGGGGTCCTCGTCGTACACGTCGTCCCCCACCTCGGCCTCGGCCATGGCCCGGCGCATGGCCGGGGTCGGCTTCGTGACGGTGTCGCTGCGAAGGTCCACAACGAAAGGCGACTCCATGGGGCGGGAGTATAGGGTCTCCCACGCGCGGTGTCACGCCCGCAGAGGCAAGGAACCTCGCGGTCGCTTCCCCCGCGAGCCCCGCGCGTTGTAGAATCGTCGAGGGCCGGACGGAGATCGTGAAGATGACAGGCGTGTCGCCCGTGGTCCTGCTCGGAGGATGGCTCGTGCTGCTCGCAACTGGCGCGCACTGCCAGAGCCGTGCCGCGGAGGAGGGTTTCTACACGATCGAGACCCCGCGGGTCGCCCTGGCCCCGGGGGCGGAGGGTCAGGTCCGCATCCGCTTCGTGGCCCGCGAGGGGTATCACTGGAACGAGGAGTTCCCGGCGCGCCTCGAGGTCACGGAGGCCCCGGGCCTCGAGGTCTCAAAGACGCGGTACTCGTCGGCTTCCAGGGATTTCCAGGTCGAGTCCGGGACCGGCGTCCTGGAGGTCCCCGTCAGGGCCGCTCCCGGCGGGCCGCCCTCCCGCGCGCTCCGGGCCCGGGCGGACTTCTCGGTCTGCAACGACAAGGAGTGCCGGATCTTCAAGGGGATCCGGCTGGAGGTGCCGGTGGATGTCCGCTGACGACGCCCGCCTGGACCCGTCCTCGTTCCTGCGAGACCTCTCCGACCACGTCCGCCAGGACTTCCTGCTGAAGAAGCGAGTCCTCTCGTTCGAGGAATACCTCCACCTCGTCGTGGCCAACCCCCGTGTCCATGCCCGCAACGCGGCCCAGTACCTCGTGGACTGCTTTTGCTTCTTCGGCCGGGACGGCGAGAGGTTCTCGCTCTTCGACGTCCCCTTCGAGGATGGCCAGGACCGCCTGGTCGGGCAGGAGCAGGGCCAGCAGGACATCTTCCGCATCCTGTCGAAGTTCGCGAAGCAGGGGAAGGTGGACCACCTGATCCTGCTGCACGGCCCGAACGGGAGCGCCAAGAGCACGCTCATCGCGTGCATCCAGCGCGCGCTCGAGTTCTATTCCTCGACCGACGAGGGCGCCCTCTACCGTTTCAACTGGGTCTTCCCGACCGAACGCATCGAGAAGAAGGGCCTTGGATTCGGTGGGGCCGAGCGGGCAGTCCCCCGGTCCTACGCGTACCTCGACGAGTCGGAGGTCGAGACGAAGATCCAGACCGAGTTCAAGGACCACCCCCTCTTCCTGATCCCCAAGCGGCAACGGCGCGCCCTGCTGGAAAGGCTCCTCGCGGGCCAGGACTTCACCCTCTCCGAGACGCTCCTCGACGGGGACCTGTCGCCCATGGGACGCCTCATCTTCGATTCGCTCCTGACGTCATACAACGGCGACCTGGAGCGCGTGTTCCAGCACGTCCAGGTCGAGCGGTTCTTCCTGTCGCGCCGCTTCCGGCGTGGGCTCGTGACCATCGAGCCGCAGTTGCAGGTGGACGCGGGGCTGCGCCAGATCACCCTGAACCGGTCGCTCGAGTCCCTGCCCAAGGTCCTCCAGAACATGACCCTGTTCGAGCCATTCGGGGACCTCGTGGACGCCAACCGGGGGATGGTCGAGTTCAACGACCTCCTCAAGAAGCCCATCGAGGCCTTCAAGTACCTGCTCGCGACCTGCGAGAAGAGCACAGTCACGCTGCCGTCGGCGATCCTCCACCTGGACACGGTCTTTATCGCGTCCTCGAACGACCGGTACCTGGAGGCCTTCAAGCAGGTCCCGGACTGGCCATCCTTCAAGGGCCGCATCGAACTGGTGCGCATCCCGTACCTGCTGGACCACCTGAAGGAGAGCGACATCTACCGGTCCCAGGTGCGGCCCGAGGCCGTGGGAAAGCACATCGCGCCCCACACGTTCGCCTGCGCGGGGCTGTTTGCGGTCCTCACGCGCCTGCGCGCGCCCGCCGCGACGGGCCTGGACGCGCGCGTCCGGGGGGCGGTCGAACGCCTGAGCCCGCTCGACAAGGCGGACCTCTATGCCCTCGGCCGTGCCCCGGACTGGGCCTCGCTCGAGGTCGCGCTCGAACTCCTTGCGGTGCGCCAGGCTCTGCGCGACGAGGCGGCGTCGCGCTCGCCCTACGAGGGCGAGGTCGGGGCCTCCCCGCGCGAGATGAAGGCCATCCTGTTCAACGCGGCCCTGAACCCGGATTTTGCGTGCCTCTCGCCCCTGGCCGTGTTCGCGGGGCTCGAGGACCTGTTGAAGGACCGCTCCCTGTACGAGTTCCTCCGCGTCGAGCCCGAGGGGGACTTCCGGAACCCCCCGAAACTGGTCGAGGCCGTGCGCGCGCGCTACCTCGACTGGGCCGACGACGACGTGCGACAGGCCATGGGTCTGGCCGGCGAGAGCCAGTACGAGGACCTCCTCGCCCGGTACGCACTGCACGCGAACCAGGCCCTCAAGGGCGAGAAGGTCCGCAATCCCCTGACCGGCCGCCTCGAGGACCCGGACACGAAGTTCCTGGACGACATGGAGGCGACGCTCGGGGTGCGGGATCGGGCCGCGGCCTTCCGCCGGGAGTTCATGGGGACGATCGGGGCGTGGTCCCTCGACCATCCCGGGGAGCCCGTCCCGTACGGCAGGCTGTTCCGGTCCTGCGCGGAGACTCTCCGGGAATCCTTTTACAAAAAACACGCCGACACGATCCGGCGCTTGGGGCGTCTGGCCTTGCAGGCCTTGGGCGGCGAGACCCCGGTCCTGACCACCCAGGAGCGCGCCCGCCTGGACGAGGTCCTGCGCTCCCTGCGCGAACGGGGCTACTGCGAGCGTTGCGCGGCCGAGGTCCTCCAGCACGTCCTCCGCCACCGGTATCCGGAGGCGTGACACCCGACCAGCAATGGCTCTGGAAACCTGCCAGGCACCTGGAGGTCCCGGAACTCGCGCGGTACCGCCAGTCCGAGTTCCGCGACCGACAGGGGATGGAGGCGAAGCGGATGCGGGAGGTCCGCGAGCCTGCCGCTCCCGGCGCGGTCGAGGTCGAGACGCGCCCTGCAAGCCACCAGGACCTGCTGGCCGGGCTTGCGCCCCCTCAAAATCCCGTTCAGGTGGTGCAGCCACCCCCGGCACCGGTGGACCTCGTCGAGGACCCACAGGTTCGAGTTCGGCATCTCGCCGCGCAGGACCCGGTCCCGGTCCTCGGCCAGGTCGTAGTCCAGATGGCCGGACAAGGCACCGGGAAGGCCCAGCGCCATCGTCGTCTTCCCGACCTGCCGGGCCCCGGTCACGAAGACCGGCCCGCGCCGGAGGCCCTCCAGGACGCGGGGGACCAGGTACTGCTTGAGCCTTGCCATGGCGCGTTCTTGAAACGTTTGCGGTGGTTGTCAACCGCTCCCGGGGCTGGGACAATGCCGGCGTGGACCCGCAGACCCCAGGCGATCCGAAGCAGGGCCGACGCGAGGCGAGGCTCCTGTGGATCCTGCTGGCCACGGCCGGGGTCCTGCGCGTCGTGTATCTCTTGCAGTACCGCGCGGAGGTCCCGTTCCTGGAGGTCCCGATCTCGGACTCGGCCTACTACCAGGCATGGGCCGAGCGCGTGGCGTCCGGAGAGGGGTACGGTCCCCGGCCCTTCTACATGGCCCCGCTGTATCCGACCCTGCTCGGGCTGCTTTACCGGGTGACCGGGCCGCGGCCCGAGGTCGTGGCGTATGTCCAGTGCGCGCTGGGCCTGTGGAACCTGTGGCTCGTGGCCCGCCTGGGCCGACGCGTCGCAGGGCCGTGGGCCGGCGTGCTGGGCGCGGTCCTTTTGACCCTGTACGCCCCGATCCTGTTCCTCGAGACCAAGATGCTGGCCGAGACGCTGGCGATCACGCTGCTGCTCCTCGCGGTCCTCGTGGCCTCACGCGCTCTCGGCTCCGGGCCGAACGGTCCGTGTATCCTTTCCTTGGAGCCGCGGTTTCAACGCGTTGGCCAAGGCCAGGGCGCTGGCTCGGCGAGGCCAACTCCGGTTCGCGGCTTCTTCAAGGTGTTTTCATGGTTCCTGGGCGCGGGCGTCCTCCTCGGTCTCGCCTGCCTGGCCCGGCCCAACCTCCTGGCCCTGCCGGTCCTCGCGGGATTGTGGGCCGTGCTCCGGGCGATCCGGCACCGCCCGGTCGCGCCCGCGCGCCACCTGGCCCTGGCCGCGGCGGGTCTTGCGCTGGCCATCGCGCCCGTCACCGTGCGCAACGCCGTGGTCGGACACGACCTGGTCCCCATCTCGTCCAACGGGGGTATCGTCTTCGCCCAGGGGAACCACCCGGCTGCGACCGGGATCAGCACGATCCTCCCCGGCTTCACGCCGCGCATCGAGGAGCAGCAGGAACAGGAGTTGCGCATCGCCTCGCAGGCCCTCGGCCGCGAGGTCACCCCTTCCGAGTCCTCGGCCTTCTGGTTCCGCAAGGGGCTCGTGTTCGCGTGGGAAGACCCGGCGGGACTCGCGGAACTGTGGCTGCGCAAGGCCGCATGGTCCCTGCACGCGCGCGAGCCGCGTGACGTGTACAACCTCGACCTGGAGGCCGAGGTCGTCCCCATGCTGGACCTCCTGTTCGTACCTTTTCCGGTGATATTTGGATTGGCGATATTCGGCGCCGTGCGTCGCCCCCGGCCCTGGCCCCCGGGCGCGACCCTGGCGTGGCTCGGTGTGGCCGCGGTCGGCGCGACCCTGGTCGTGTTTTCCATGTCCTTCCGCTACCGCGCTCCCGCGGTCCCCCTCCTGGCCCCGTTCGCGGGAGCGGGGCTCCTGGGCCTGCTGGATTCGTGGCGCCGGCGCCGCGTGAAGGACGTGGGTCTCGCGCTCGCGTGCGTCGTCGCCTTGTCCCTGGTCTCGCTGGTGCCGTACCCCATCCCCGCGATCACGGCGGAGGCCCCGGCCAACGTCGGGGCCGCCTTTCTGAAGCGGGGGCAGGTCGGCCCCGCCCTGTCGTGGACCCGGCGCGCGCTTGCGATGGACCCGGGTCTCGCCTCCGCGAATTACAACCTCGGCCTGGCGCTTCGGCGCCTGGGGGACCGCGACGGCGCGATCAAGGCCTTCGAGGCCTCCCTCGCGTCCCGCCCAGACGACCCCGCGGTCCTCAACGACCTCGCCGTCGCGCTCGACGAGGCGGGCCGCAAGGACGAGGCCGTATCTCGCTACCGGCAGGCATTGCGCCTGCGCCCGGACGGCCGCATCGCGTACAACCTCGCCCTGGCGCTGTATGACCTCGGTCGCTTCGCTGACGCCCTCTCCGCCCTCCGCACCGCCGAGTCCCTGGGCGTTCATCCCGACCCCGCGTTTGCCGAAGCCCTTTCCGCACGCCTCGGGTCCGATGCCCGCCCGCCTCCAGCGGTGCCGTGACCCTTGTGGACCCTCACGATTGGCTGGTACATTCGGACCCGTGGATTCGTCTTCGAGGCCCCGGATCGGATTTCCGTGCCCGGCGTGCGGGAATGCCTTGAGCGCGCCCGTGGAGTGGCGCCGCCGTGGGGTCCGATGCCCCCGGTGCGGGGCGGGCATGACCGTCCCGCCCAGGACCCTCGGTGCTGCGGACGACTCGCCTGGCCGGACGCCACCCTCCTGCGACGGGGCCGGCGGCGCGGCGCCTCGCGCGAGTGCGGCGAGCGGCGAGACGAGGGACCTGGAGTTCGAGGTCTGGACCCCGGGCCAGGAGGAAGCCCGGAGGGACCAGCGGCGCCGGGCCTGCCGGCGGCGGTGGTGGATGATCGCGACGGCGATCGCCGTGCTGATGGTGGTCGCGGGCGCCTGGAGGTGGCGAGAGGTCTATCGCCGGGACTTCTCGGCCGCGGGCCGGATGACGGCCCGCGGATTCGGCGAACGCATCGAGCAGGTCGGGGGCGGACACGCAGGAAGGACGCGCGTTTCCACCCTGTTCCGAGAGGTCATCGAGGCCGAGCGGCGGTTCGCCGCGAGCGACCGTGGCCCCGAGGCGATGTTCGAAATGAACCTAGTCTACCGCAGGGCAATCAAGGCCCCGGACCCGCTCCCGCCGCACCAGAAGGCCTACCTGTTCAACAACGCGGCCTGGTTCCTGGCCACGTCGCCCCACCCGCTCGTGCGCGACCCGCCCGAGGCGATCTCCCTGGCCCGCGTCGCGGTGGACCTGACCTCGGGGAAGGAACCGGCGTATCTCGACACCCTCGCCGAGGCGCTGTTCGCGAACGGACAGGCTCGGGAGGCGCTGGAAGTCGAGATGCGGGCCCGCGACCTGGCCCCGGACGCGCCCTATCTGAAACCGCAGATCGAGAAGTTCCGCAGGGCTGTGGAGGCGGAGGGGCCGCGGCGTTGAATGCGTCGGGCCCAGGAGCCCTGCCGCGGCCGCAATCGCCGGGTCCACGCGGGCCGCTGTCTGGGATTCGTGGCCGTGGGCGTGGGCGTGAGCGTGGGCGAGATCGGCGTGTCGGTTCATCTGCCAGGTGATCGTCCTGGCCCAGGGGTTGGAATCGTCACGCCGACGAGGATCCGTTCGTGGACAGCCGACCTTCAAGGCCGCGAGCGGGGCTCGCGTCTTCAAAGGCGTCATGGGTCAGGACCTCGGCCCCGCGGGCGGGGTGTACTCGCGCCCGACCCGCTTGCGGTACCACGGACACAGGATGTGGTCGGGGCCACGACACAGGTGCTCGAGTTCCTGGTCCTTCGGGGTGCGCAGGCCCCCGGTGAAGGCCTTGCAGATCGGGACCGGGTCCGGTTCCAGGTAGCGGCACCGGATCGAGGGCTCCACGCCCCGCATCCCTCCCCCCTGGGCGGGCGTCACGGCCGGTCCAGGCCGCTCACGTCGCCTCCGAGGTCCGCGATGGCGTCAATCAGCAACTGGGCCGCGTAGTCCGTGTTGTGCGCCCACGCGCCGGGCTCCTTCTGGGAGATCTGGTAGTTGTGGGCCGCCTTCATGAGGCCAGGGGTCCAGGCCGTGTACTTGCCCTCTCCGGGGTCCGCCACGCCGTTGCCGTTCGCGTCGTCGAAGAAGTACGGGTACGCCCCGGCGCTGTATGCGATGGGCTGGCCGTTCGCGGAAGCCACGGCCTGGATGCGCGCGAGCAGGAGGGCCGCGAGGCCCGCGACCTCGTCCATCAGGGGCTCCTGGTTGTTGCCGTCCCCGTCGTAGTCGAGCGGGCGGGATTTCCGGATCGAGTGCACGTCCCCGACGGTGGCCTCGGTGTGGCAGGCCGTGCAGGTGCTCGTCACCTGGGGCTCGAAGGCATGGCGCTCTCCCGTGACCTCGTGGCAGTAGGCGCACCGGGCCGACTCGCCCCCGAAGTGCTCGAACTTCCCTTGGTAGGTCTTGCCGTCGTACTCGTACCCCACCTGGGCGTCGTGCCCATACAGGGTCGCGCCCGCCGACAGGTAGTGGACGTTCTTGAACGACAACTGGCCCGCCGCGATGGCCGCGTCAATCGTCGCCTTCGACTCGCGGCCCTGGTGGCAGGTCATGCACAGGAAGGACGGGTCGTCCGCGGTGTTCTGGATCGTGACCCCGCTCGGGAACGTGACCGACGCCACGACGTGAAGTGGTGCCCCGTCCGCGAAGTCCGATCCGGTGTGGCACGTCTCGCACGTGAGGCCCCACGAGATCGGCTGCGCGTCGGTGGGATTCGCGCCGGTGTCCAGATAGACCTGGAACCCGGACGGACTGTGGCAGCGCGCGCACGAGGCGCTCACGGCCCCGTCTTCGTCCCAGTGCCGCCACGCCTCCGCGGTCCCATCGAAGTGACCCACGTCGTTGCGGTGCAGGCCGGTCATGTCCACCGTGACCCGCTGCGCGAGGCTCTCGATGCTATCGTAGAGGACGGCGATCACGTACTTCGCGTTGTGGGCGAAGGCCCCCGGGTCCTTCTGCGCGTACTGGTAGTTGTAGGCGGCCTTGAGCAGGCGCGGGGTGAAGTCCACGAACCGGTTGCCGTAGGTGACCTCGTCCGCGTCCGCCACGCCGTCGCCGTCCGTGTCCTTGAAAAAGTACGGGTAGGCATGGCCGTCATAGACGACCCCGGTCCCGATGACCTGCGTCGCGTAGGCTTGCAACGCCTGGAGCAGGCGCGCCCGCAACCCGTCTATCTCGTGCCAGATCCCCTCGCTCGCGTCCCCGTCCCCGTCGTAGTCCTGGATGGACCCCGCCATCCGCACGTCCTTCAGGTCCTCCAGCGTGACGACCCCGGCGTGGCAATCGCCGCACAGGGACACCTTGACCTCTTGCGAGTGCACGCCGTGGCAGTCCTTGCAGTTCAGGAACGCGGCCACGTGGCTGAACTTCCCATCGTAGGCCTTGCCGTCGTACTCGTAGGCCCCCTTCGCCTGCGTGCCGAACAGGGTCGCGCCCGCCGCGAAGTAATGGACGTTCAGGAAGCCGAGCGCGGGCTTGCCTTGCGCGTCCTTCGGGACCGTGTCCTCGTCCACGGCCCCGGACGCCGCGATCTTCGCGTCCACGCTGACCTTGGACTCGCGCCCCTGATGGCAGGTGATGCAGAGGTTCGAGGTGTTGTCCCCGGTGTCCACGACGGCCCCGCTCGGGAAGGTGGCGCTCTTCACCGCGATCTGGTTGGCGAAGTCCGGCACGTCCGGGTGGCACGTCGCGCACAGCATCCCGTTCGTCGTGGGCTCCTCCTGGGTGGTCCCGGTCTGCACGTAGAAGCGCAGGCCCCCCGCGGAGTGGCACCGGCTGCACGAGGCCGAGACGGCCCCGTCCTCGTCCCAGTGCCGCCACGCCTCCTCCGACCCGGCGAAGTGTCCGGCGTCAATCCGGTGCAGGCCAGCCACGTCCACCGCGATCGCCTGCGCCAGGTCCATGATCGAGTCATACATCAACTCGATGACGTACTTCGCGTTGTGCGCGAAGGCCCCGGGGTCCTTCTGGGCGTACTGGAAGTTGTACGCGGCCCGCAGGAGCCGGGCCGACCACTGGGTGTAGGCGATGGAATTCCCCTCTCCATCCACGTCCGGCTGGCCGTTGCCGTCCGCGTCCTCGAAGAAGTACGGGTAGGCGGCGGGGTCGTAGGCGATGCCCACGCCCAGGACTTCCTTCGCGTACAGGCGCAACGCAGCATACAGGCGCTCCCGCACCCCTTCCAGTTCAAAGTAGATGCCCTCGCCGGTGTCGCCGTCGCCGTCGTAATCCTTCACGGACCCGAACATCCGCACGTTCTTCAGGTCCTCCGTGGACTCGACGCCCGCATGGCACGCCTGGCAGGTCTCGATGCGGACCTCCAGGGTGTGCGGGTCGTGGCAGGAGAGGCACGTGTCCACGCCCGGCACGTGCTGGAACTTCACGTCGTACGACTGGCCGGCGTACTGGTAGCCGCCCTTGACGACGCCGCCGTAGAGGGTCGCGCCCGCCGCGAAGTAGTGGATGTTCTTGAAACGCAGGAGGGGCTTGCCCTCGGCATCCACCGGGACCTCGTCGTCATCCGCCGGCGCCGCGTCCGCGATGGCCTGGTCCACGCTGACCGTGGACTCCCGCCCCTGGTGGCACTGCATGCAGCGCGCCTCGGCGCCGAGCCCCGACACCACCGCGCCCGACGGGAAGGTCACCTCGTCCATCGCCAGGGTCTTTGCGTTGTGGCAGGCCTGGCACGTGATGACGGTCCCGACCGGGACCTCCTGGTCCACGACCCCTTCCGCGCTCCCGTCGGCACCCAGGAAGTCGAGGTAGCCGGGAGTCGAGTGGCACTTCGCGCACCCCGTGGGGATGGTCCCCGAGGCGTCCCAGTGCCGGAAGGCCTCGGCCGTGGTGTCCGCGTGCCCCGACTGCGACCACAGTTCCTCGAACGGCACCTGGATGTCCGGGGGGACCACGACCACGCCGTGCGCGCCCGACGCCCCGGTATCCTGGCCGGTCGCGGTGATGATCGCCTCGCCCGCCGAGAGACCCGTCACCTTCCCGCCGGCGTCCACCTGGGCCACCGCCTCGTCCGACGAGGTCCAGGTGTATCCGGAATCCACGCCGTCCTCCGTCTTCGCGGTCAGTTGCAGCGTCCCTCCCACGGTCACGGACAGGCCGCCCTCGACAGTCACGCGCGGCTGGGGCGGCGGGGGTTCCGCCTCCTCGAAGACATGCACGCCCCAGGTCCCGGACTTGCCCGTGTCCTTGCCGGTCGCAGTGATGACCGCCTCGCCCGGGGCCACCCCCGTCACAGTGCCCTGCGCGTCCACGGTCGCGATCGCCGTGTCGGACGAGGTCCAGTCATAGCCCGAGTCCTGGCCGTCCAGTGTCTGGGCCTGGAGCGTGATGCTCTCGCCCACCTGGACCGCCACCGGCCCGCCCACGACCACCGACGGCTCCGGCACCGGGACCTCGGAGGTCCGCCAGACGTGCACGCCCCAGGACCCGCTCGCCTTCGTGTCCACGCCCGTGGCCGTGATGATGGCGACGCCCTCCGCGACCCCCGTGACCGTCCCGGTCGCGTCCACCGTGGCCACCGCCTCGTCCGACGAGGTCCAGGCGTACCCCGAGTCGCTTGCGTTTTCCGTGACGGCCTGCAGGGTGATCGTGGCGCCCACCTCCACGGCCACAGACCCCGTCACGACCACGCGCGGGGCCGGCACCTCCTTGGTCGTGGTCCCGCCACAGCCGAGGCCCGCCCCCAGCACCAACGCCGCCATCCAGGTGCTCATCGCCTTGCTCATGCCTGTCCTCCTTTCAGGTCCTCTCGCCGGACCTGGCGCACGTTCCTGCGGAAGAGCCAAGCAAGCCCCGTGCCAGTTTGTTGTTTGAAATTGTTACAGGATATCGGCTAGTTATGGACCTCTTGCCGCCGTCCTGTCACTCGTGACCTGTCGGACTCGACACGACAGGGGTCACGAACGCAACTGGTCGGGGTCGAGGCCCACGGCCCGGATCCGGCGGTAGAACGTCTTGCTCGGGAGGCCGGCTTCCTTCAAGGCGCTCGTGACGTGACCCCCGTGGCGCCGGAGCAGATCCCGGTAGTACCCGCGCTCGCAATTCTTGAGGTACTGCCGCAGAGACGGAAACTTCCCCCCGTACGGTGGGCGGCCCGGCTCCAGGGGGGCCTCCGGCAGGTCCAGGTCCTCGATCACGGACCCCCTCGACAACAGGACCGCGCGCTCGACCACGTGCTTGAGTTCGCGCACGTTCCCCGGCCACGGGTAGGACAGCATCTGCTCGATCGCCCGGGTCGAGAAGGCGTCCGGGCCGCGGCCGAACGACTTGCGGTACCCCGCCAAAAAGGCCAGGGCCAGGTGGGGGATGTCGTCGAGCCGCTCCCGCAAGGGCGGCAGCCGGATCGGGACCACGTTGAGCCGGTAGTAGAGGTCCTGGCGGAACGTGCCCTGGTGGACCATGTCGAGCAGGTCCACGTTGGTGGCCGCGACCACGCGCACGTCCGTCTTCACCTTTTGCGTCCCGCCCACGCGCTCGAAGTCCCCCTCCTGGATCACGCGCAGCAACTTGACCTGCATGGCCGCGGACATCGTTGAGACCTCGTCCAGGAACAGGGTCCCGTGGTTCGCGGCCTCGAACTTCCCTTCCTTGCGGCGGATCGCCCCGGTGAAGGCTCCCCGCTCGTGGCCGAAGAGTTCGCTCTCGAGCAGCGTCTCGGTCAGGGCCCCGCAGGAGATGGCGACGAACGGGCCATTCTTCCGGGGGCTGTTGAAGTGGATGGAGCGCGCGACCAGTTCCTTCCCGGTCCCGGTCTCCCCGGTGATGAGCACGGTCGCGTCCGTGTCGCACACCGTCCGGACGAGTTCGAGGACCCTCAGCATCGCCGGGCTGCGCGTGATGATGTTCCCGAAGGCGTAGCGGCGCTCCACCTCTCCCCGCAGGCGCACCACCTCGGTCTCGAGTTCGACCCGCTCGATCGCCCGGCGCGTCACGATCCGGATCTGGTCCGCGGTGAACGGCTTGGTCACGTAGTCGCTCGCGCCGCGCTGCATCGCCTCGACCGCGTTCTCGATCGTCGCAAAGGCCGTGATCATGACCACGGGCGTCCCCGGGTGGTGCTCCTTCACCCAGTCCAGGAAGGCCATCCCGTCCAGGCCCGGCATCTTGATGTCGCACAGGACGGCCGAGAAGCCGCGCTCCGTCATCTCGCGGATCCCCTCCTCGGCAGATTCCGCGACCGCGACCTCGTAGCCGTCGCCCTGCAGGATCAGGCGCAGGTGATTGCGCGTGATCGCCTCGTCGTCAATCGCGAGCACCGACCGGGTCATCGTCCGTCTCCTGTCCCGGAAGCCATCCGGGCCGACCCCACCCGAAAGCCCCCCGCGGTACGCGGGAGCCGCACCTCCACGAGGGTCCCCTCTCCGGGGCGGCTCTCGACGCGGACCGACCCGCCGTGGGCCTCCACGATCCGCTGGACCACGGGGAGCCCCAGGCCAGACCCGCTCGTCTTCGAGGTATAGAACGGCTCGAAGACCCGCTCCAGGTCGGCCGGCGCGATCCCGACGCCCGAGTCGCGGATCCCGACGCAAACGCCGCGATCGTCGTGTCGGGTCGCGAGTTCGATCCGGTTGGAGCGCGCGGGACCGGCCAGGGACTCGACCGCGTTCCTCAGCAGGTTCTCGATCACCTGGCGCACCTTGTACCCGTCCGCCTGGACCTCGGGGAGGTCCGGGGCGAGGTCGAGGGTCACCGGGACCTCGGGCGGGACCACGCGGCCGGCCGCCTCCCGCACGAGGTCGTTGAGGTCCACCGGGACCCGCTCCAGGCGCATCGGGCGCGAGAAGTCCAGCAGTTCCTGCACGATGGCGTCCAGGGTCTGCACCCCGGTTCGGATGTCGCCCAGGAGCCCCGCCGCCGGTTCCTCGCGGACGTGCTCGCGCAGGAGGTCCACGCCGGTCCCGATGTACTGCAAGGGGTTCTTCACCTCGTGGGCCACGCGCGCGACCATCTCGCCGATGGAGGACAGCCGGCGCGAGGCCAGGACCTCCTGGGCGAGGCGCTCCTTCTCGCGCGCCAGGGCCAGCATCTTGTGCTGCGACGCGAGTTCCTCCTCGAGCCGGATGCGCCGGATCTGTCCCTGGCGGATGAGGAGTCCCAGGCCCACCAGGAGGATGACGACCGCGAGCGTGAAGAACATCGAGACGATGGTCTGCTGGGCCACCGGCCTCAGGACCTCCTGCACCGGGGTCGAGGCCGAGATCGTCCACTCCTGGCCTCCGATGGAGACGGGTGCGAACGCCACCACCCGGTCCCGCCCGGAGATCGCGTGGATGCCGCTGCCCGGCCTGGGGGATCGGACGCGCTCCCGGATGTCGTGACCCTCGTGACAGGACCGGCAGGTCGTCGGGTCGCGGGTCGCGGCCTCCGACGACATCGCGAGCCCGGAGTGCAGGAGCACGCTGCCGTCCGAGGCCATCACGGTGAACGACACGCCGTGGTCCCGGGTCCCGCCCTGGAACAGCCGGTCAATCAGGTGCTCGAGGTCCACCACCGTCACGAGCGCCCCGATCGCCCGGTCCTTCGCATCCCTGACGGGAGTGGCGAGGATCAAGTGCAGGCCACCGATCCCGGATTCCCGCAACAAGCCGATCGTGTCGCTCCCCTGCCTCATGGCGAGGTCCACGCCCCCCGCGACCCCGGGCCAGGTCTCGGGGTCCTCGGGCGAGGCGACCCCGCGCCGGATCACCGGCGTCAATCCCTCGTCCACAAAGGCGAGCCCGATCACCTCGAAGTACGAGGACAGGAGCCGCCAGGTGGCTTCCACCTCCTCCACTGCATCCGCGCCGTAGACCCCGAGGACCGCAACCCTGTCGGCCAAGTGCGACAGGGTCTGTTCCAAAATCTCGCCCTGTTCTAGGACCCGCTGGGCCACGTGCCGGACCAGGAGGGCGTGCCGGGATTCCTCGCGCTCCAGGGCACCGTGGACCGCGGCCCGCTGGCTCGCATACGGGATGTACGCGATCGCCGCGAGGAGCAGCAGAAACGGAATGGCCGCGTTCCAGCCTAGCCGGCGCCTGGCGCGGCGCGCCCCGTGCCCCGCCGCCTCGCCGCCCGCTGGTCCCGCTGTCCCATCCCGCTCCATCGCGGCGTTATCCTACCGGATTGATAGAGAAACGGTCGCGCTGAAGGGCCGGCCGTCGGGCGTCACGCGCCGAACAGGCTCATGAGGGACAGGCCGGGAACGAGCCGGTCGTACTGCTTGAGGAAGGCGCGGAACCGCGGCGGGACCTCCTTCTGGAGGCGGGCGTCAATCTCCGAACGCACCTCGCGCAGTCTCACCTCCGGGATCGGGCCCACGTCGCGTCCCGCCGCAAGCCCCAGCAAGGCCACCAGCGCGAGCAGCCCCTCGCCCAGCGCCTCGGCCGACAGGTCGTAATCGAACTCGAACGCCCCTCCCTGCGTGACGGTGACGCGCTTGAGGCGCAGTTCCTTGAAGGCCCGGAACGCCCCGGACGACGGTCGGACCACGATGCCCTGGCCCTCCGCTTGCAGCGACAGCCTCTGCACGACCGGCTGGTCGAGCCGCCCCCGCGCCTGGGCCGACAACGAGAACAGCACCCCCTTCGCGACGACCAGTTCCAGGCCGTTCGCCGACAACGGGACACGGAGGTCCTCCGGCATCCGCGCGTCCACGAACGCCGAGGGGTCCTTCAAGGTTGCTGGGCCGCGCGAGGCGAAGCGAAAGACCCTGGACAGGTCCGCAATGGTCCCTGCCAGGTTGGGGTCCGTCGTCGGGCTGTAACCGGGCCGCCGGACGGCCTCCGGAAGGAGTGGCCTGAGCCTCGCGTTCAGGACCTGCTCGACCTTGCGCTCGCCGATCGCTCCGATGATCCCGAGGATGTCGAACCAGTTGGCGGTGGCAGAGCAATCGAAACGGGCCTCGCCGAAGTCCCACCGGATGTGGGTGATGCGCAGGTCCGGGGCATGCCGCACCTTGAGGAGGATCCCCGGGTCGCTCGAGAAGTAGAGCCCGCCCGGGTCCAGGCTCGCGGTCAGGCGGGACCCCGCCTCGAAGACCACCTCCACGGAGCGGTCCTTGTGGACCGTCCGGCCCTCTTCGAGGGTCGCGGAGAGGCTCGCGCTCTCGACCGATCGCTGCGCGAGGCGCAGCGCCTCGTCCTGGTTCGAGGGCACCCCGATCCCCTCCGGCTGGGGGCTCAACACCTGGCGCCCCTCCTCGTAGGAGAGGCCGCGCAGGTTGTCGCGCCTCCTGGGAGCGGGGGCGGTCCCACCCGTCCGACCCCGCGAAATAGCCGTCCTTTCCGGTGTCCGTCGCTCGCGACCGACCGTTGTTGGCATGACCCACCTCGCTGCGATCCACAAGACTATTTACGCCGAACCGGCGACGAATTTCAAGACCGTTGACCGTTCGTCTCAGCCCCGGCTGGTCCGGGCCGAAGTCCAGGCGGCCCGGTTCCTCGAGGAGGAGGCGGATCGCCGCGACCAGGCGCGCGGTCTGGAAGCCGTCCCTTCGTGTTGACTCGGACGATGGCGTTCAGAACCCGCTTGAGCAGGACCGTGGGGAGGGCCCGCATGGTCCGGCGGGTGTTTGCCGCCCCTCTCGCCCCGTGCGCACTGCCTTCGCGGCCTCGTGGAGTTCGCTCGCGATGTCCTCGATGCGCCGGGCGTCCACGCGGCGCACGATCGTGCCCCCGTGGTCGTGGGCGAGAACGGCGTGTCGGATCGCCTGCCAGGTGATCGTCCTGACCCAGGAATTCGGATCGCCCACGCCCACGAGGAGCCAGGCGTGGCCAGGGCGACGATCAAGGGTCGCCGGGTGCCATTGACAGGGCCTGGGGTATTGCCTATAGACTTGGTGCCCTGGAACGGGAAATGGTGACTATTGTGACGAGACAGAATGTTTGTCATGTGATGGTCAGTGCCGGGCCAGCGGCCGCGGTGATGCTTGCGATGGCGCTCGGTTTCGCCTTGGCGTGTGGCCATCCCGCCGGCGCGAGCCGTCTGGCCGTTGCGGCCTCCCTGGACCGAGTCTCCCTGCGCGAGGCCCTGGAAAACCGCGGCACCACGCGCTGCTTCCGCCCGGACGCCCCGCTGTCGGACGAGGTAATCCGCCAGATCCTGTGGGCAGCCGAGGGGACGAATCGCGGCGGCGGGGACGAATCGCGGCGGACATCGCCGTGCTCGTTTGGCACAAGGACCATCACCCTCTACCTCGCCACGCGCGAGGGCGTCTTCCTCCACGAACCCGTGACGGGGACGCTCCGGAAGGTCTCGGGACGGGATGCAAGGCAGGACTCCTCCCGACTTCTGCGGGACCGCCATGCCCCGTTTGTCCTGTGGATGGTGGGCAACATCGAGACCCTTCAATCGGCGGCCTCCAGGGCCGGATACCGGCTCGACCCGGTCGAGACGATGAACGTCCTGTGGGCCGACGCGGCCGTCATCGCCGAGAACGTTCATCTGGCCTGCGCCGCGCTGGGCGTGGGGGCGGGGATCGTCGCAGACCTGAACGCGGACCGGATCCGCGACACGCTCGGCCTCGACCGCGCCCACGTCCCCGTCTTCGCCATGGCCTTCGGCTTGCCAGCCGCGACGGGCAGGGACGCGGGCGCGATGGAATGCCGCGGGAATCCCACGAATGGGCCTTAGCGCCGGTTTCCACACATCCAGGATGGCGCGGTGAAACCGAGGACCGCCGAGGTGGCCACGTAGATCACGGTCAGGACCTTCCGGGGGGACACGGGGAAGTGCGGAGTCCCCAGGTCCGCGAGGGCATAGGCCGCGATCAATGCGATGGTGAGGACCACGCCCTTCCACCGGACGGAGGACAACAGGCCGTCGCGGAAGGACCGATAGGCCAACATGGTCATGAACGAGGTCGCGGCCCAGCCGTCCAGGGCGTCCACGGGCCAGCCGAACGGAAGCCACGGAACGACGCGACTCCGACTCACCTCGGACCAGACCCACAGGCCCACCCGGGTGCCCGTGGTCTCCACGGCATACGAGATGCAGCCGGCGACGAGCGCGGTCAGGGCGAGCGTCAGGAAGACGTTCGTTCCCTGGAACAGGGTCCGCTGGATCAACCGTGACAGGTGGAACGAGCAGTAGGTGCAGAAGACCCAGCCCGAGGCCACCACGACGTTCACGGGGCCGACCTGGCCCATCCCGGTCAGCGACGTGTAGGGCAGGGGCACCTGGTGGTGGTGACACATGACGGCCACCATCGTCTCGCGGAAAACGGAAAACCCGGCCAGAAATCCCATCTCCCGCGCGGCCTCCCCGGCTCCGGACGTGCGGACCGCGTGGCGCGCAAGGATCACCAGGGCCGCGAGGGCGGAGAGGTCGAAGAATAGCACCTCGGGCCTCATGAACGTCCCCTCCGGTGCCCGTGGACCTCGGCCAGCAGCCCGATCCCAGGACGGGCACCGCCATGCCGAGGAATGCCGGGTCCTGGAACACGATCGCCGTGCCCGCGAACGCGCCGAACCACCCGGCGAGCGCCCTCCGTCCCGGCCGGAACAGGGCGCTCGTCACCAGGAAGGCGAGGGGAGCGCATGAGAGGACAAGTACTGGCGACCCGATCGCGCCGACGTCGAGCACGACCAGCACGAAGACCATCAAGGCCAGGGCCGCGAAGACCTCCCAGTGCGCCCGCAAGAGGTCGCGTGCCCCGGGTTGTCCGGTTCCAGGCGACTCGCGTTCGCCGGGCTCGCTCGTCGTGGCCATCCCCAAGGCCCCTTCCCCCGCCGGACCCGGTCCCTATCTCGCAACCGAGCATCGCATCCTTCCGACCGGATGGCAATTGCCTCGCGCGTGGGATGGACATTCCCCACTCGCTCGTGACTGATCAATGAAAGCCCATCCTTTTTCGGAGGTCGTCTTGAACCGCCCCTGCGTTGGAAACGCGGGACCCCTTGCCGTGCAAGTCCTTGATTTCGCGCACGCCCACGCCTACGCCCACGGTGGGGAAGGTCCTCAAGTGGACGCGCCTCTGTCACGTCCCGAGGAAGAAGGCGGCGGCGTGCGGGGAGAGGTGGCGGAGGAGGTCGGAATAGACCTCCAGCAGCAGGCCGGCCGCGCCCCAGACCGGCAGGAGGGTCCACAGGGTGTAGCCGCGGCGGAAGACCCGGTAACGCGACTGTGCGTAATAGTCCCACGTGTAGAACCCGAGCGTCTTGTCCAGAATGACGCCCCACAGGGCCTCGCACGCGGCGAACAGGACCGCCCACGCCGCGAAGCGAGCCCCGAAGAACCAGCCCCGGATCAGGTCGTGCACCGGCTCGAAGGCGAAGAGCATCCCGAACCCGTGCAGGGGCGCCATGTAGAGGCTGACGAAGCCTTCTAGGTACTTCTTCGGGACGCGGCGCGACACGGGAAACCCGAGGACCCGGTCAATCCCTCCCGCTGCGCCCACGACCTCGAGGGTGAAGCCCATCAGGACGTAGAGCAGGAACCGGAAGGCATGCGCGATGACAGCGTCCATCTTCGGCCTGCGCTCCACCGACCGACGACCAACGGTCTTCGGGACCTTTAGACCTCCTCAAACTCGGACCTCGAGACCCCGGCCTAGGCCAGGATTCTCGACAAGAGTTCGCGACTCATGTCGTCCCCGTGAGGGTTCAGCACCCGCACGACCCTGTCGCCCCTGACCATGAACTGGTGTCGTCCGCCCGAAAAGGGACCGGTGAAGCCCAGCCTCCTGAGTACACGAACCAGGCCCCTGCGCTTGATCGGGCCGAAAGCGGGCGTCACGCGACCTTGCGGACCGCCAGGGAATGTCCGTCAACGACCGGCAGGTCCAGGCCGTGCGCCACGCGGACGAGGATCCATTCCTCGAGGACCTCTTCGAGTTGATCCCGGCAGGATTCGAGCGTGGGGCTGTTCGCCCAGACCCCTTTGAATCCCGGGATCTCTCCGTAATACGTGTGGTCGTCGCCACGGATCTCGTACCAGGCTCCACCCATGGCGGCCTTGATGTAGGCGGTGACCATGCGGCTTCTCCGCGCCTCGCGCGAGTCCGCAGAGATGATAACTCGTCCGCGGCGTCCAGGGCAATCGGGTCCATCCGGCGGACACCGACTCCAGAGTCAGGGCCGGATGGCAAGGTCGGACGGGACCAGGCGCATCCTCACGTCCACCACCGTGGCCCCGCCCTCGTGCACGAGGCAGGGGTTCAGGTCCATCTCGGCAACCTCGGGGCAGGCGTCCATCAAGGCCGCGACTGTGACGCACAGGCGCGCGAGGGCCTCGCGGTCCCCGGGCGGGGCGCCCCGCACCCCGCGCAAGAGCGGCTCGGCCTTCAGGGACGCGATCATCTCGCGGGCCTCGGCCGTGGAGATCGGTGCGAGCCGGATCGCCGTATCCTTCAGGACCTCGAGCAGGACACCGCCCGCGCCCACGACCACGATCGGGCCGAAGACGTCGTCGCGGCGACCTCCCACGATCCACTCCGTCCCCCGGGGGGCCATGGCCTGCACCAGGACCCCCTCGCCGTCGCCAAACGGCCCGAAGCGCTCCGCGAGGTTGGCGACGGCCTCGCGCAAGGCCGCTGCGTCCTTCAAGTCCAGGACCACCCCTCTCACGTCGGTCTTGTGCACGGCCCGGCGTGACACCACCTTGGCCGCGACCGGGAAGGACACCGGGACCGGCAGGTCGCCGGGCGACCGGACGATCGCGCAGGCCGGGACCTCCACGCCTGCGGCGCGCAGGACGTCGAACCCCTCGGCGAGGACCTCCCGCCTCCCGGACCGGGCCAGGGCCCGCACGCGCTCTGCGGCCGCGCTCACGTCCGGGGACGGTCCCGCGGGGGGGGTCGCCT
>FWPU01002809.1_pt1 | contig 46297 bp, 46 predicted proteins | sample 2228361 | NCBI WGS metagenome assembly FWPU01 (sample SAMEA103939777, study PRJEB20133) | metagenome
TTTTCTGCCCCCGCCACGGGTGGAGCCTTGTCGCTCAAGGCTCACGAGTCAGACCCGGTGCCTAAAACCCCCGTTTACTGTCGAACGGCGGTTTACGTTCAACGAGGTTCTCGTCATCTCCGACGGGACGGGCGCTCGGCATGGGACGATCACCGCCGATTGGAGCGATTCATGCCCTGGCGCACCATCGAGGGCAGAGATGTGGCGCCCAACACCATTCCGGAGTTGGAGGTGCTGGTGCGGGGCATCTTCGACAGGCGGCGGTTCCTCGACCTGGTGCGAAACTTCGTCGTCTTCGAACAGGATGACGTGCTCGTCAAGAAGATGGCCGCCTACCACCAGTATCACGCCGTGAACGCCGCCGTGGAGGCGACGGTGCGGGCGGCCAGTCCGTCCGGCGACCGGCGCATCGGCGTCGTCTGGCACACCCAGGGCTCGGGCAAGAGCCTCTCCATGGTCTTCTACGCCGTTAAGATCATGCGCCACCCGGCCATGGCCAACCCGACCCTGGTGGTCATCACCGACCGTAACGACCTGGACAACCAGCTCTACGACACCTTCGCGGCGGCCAGGGATCTCATCCCGTACCCCAGGCAGGCCGAGAGCCGTGAGCACCTGCGGGGTCTCCTGCGGGTGGCCTCGGGGGGCGTGGTGTTCACCACCATCCAGAAGTTTGCCGCCGGGAAGGGTGAGCGCTACCCGCTCCTCTCCGACCGGCGCAACATCGTCGTCATCGCCGACGAGGCCCACCGCAGCCAGTACGACTTCATCGACGGCTTCGCCCGCCACCTGCGGGAGGGGCTGCCCAACGCCTCCTTCATCGGCTTCACCGGCACGCCCATCGAGGCGGCCGACCGCAGCACGCCGGCCGTCTTCGGCGACTACATCGACGTCTACGACATCCAGCGGGCAGTGGAGGACGGCGCCACGGTGCGGATCTACTACGAGGGGCGCTTGGCCAAGCTGGAGCTGAACGAAGAAGAGCGGCCTCGCCTTGACCCCGACTTCGAGGAGATCACCGAGGGTGAGGAGGCGTCGGTCAAGGAGCGGCTCAAGAGCCGCTGGGCGCGGCTGGAGGCCATGGTCGGCACCGAGAAGCGCCTCGGGCTGGTCGCCCGCGACATCGTCGAGCACTTCGAGCGCCGCTTTGAGGCCATGGACGGCAAGGCGATGATCGTCTGCATGAGCCGGCGCATCTGCGTGGACCTCTATGACGCCATCATCCGGCTGCGGCCCGAGTGGCACGACCCGGATGACGACAGGGGCGTCATCAAGGTGGTCATGACCGGCTCGGCCGCCGACCGGGCCGAGTTCCGGCCCCACATCCGCAACAAGGCCCGCCAGGAGCGGATCAAGAAGCGGTTCAAGGACCCGGACGACCCGTTGAAGCTGGTCATCGTGCGGGACATGTGGCTGACTGGGTTCGACGCCCCCTGCCTGCACACGATGTACGTGGACAAGCCCATGCGCGGCCACGGGCTGATGCAGGCCATCGCGCGGGTGAACCGGGTCTTCCGCGACAAGCCGGGCGGGCTGATCGTGGATTACCTGGGCATCGCCGACCAGTTGAAGCAGGCCCTGGCCGACTACACCGAGCGGGACCGTGCCGCCACGGGCATCCCCATCGAGGAGGCCGTGGCGGTGCTGAAGGAAAAGCACGAGGTCGTCACTGCCATGTTCCACGGTTTCGATTGGAGCGGCTACGCCGCCGGCGACGCCGACACGCGCCTGCACCTCTTGCTGGAGGGGGCCAACCGGGTCACGGCCAGCGACGACCTCAAGCGGCGCTTCCTCGACGCCGTGGCCCAGCTCTCGCGGGCCTTCGCCCTGGCCGTGCCCCATGAGGAGGCCCTGGCCCTGCGCGACGACGTGGCCTACTTCCAGGACGTGCGGGGCAACGTGGCCAAGTACACGACGGGCGCGGGGCGCCCCCAGGAGGAGCTGGACGCCGCCGTGCGCCAGCTCGTCTCCCGCGCCGTGGCCTCCGACCGGGTGGTCGACATCTTCGCCGCCGCGGGCCTCAACAAGCCCGACATCTCCATCCTCTCCGACGAATTCCTGGCCGAGGTCCAGGGGATGCCCCAGAAGAACCTTGCCCTGGAGGTCCTGCGCAGGCTCCTCTCCGACGAGATCCGCGCCCAGTCCCGCCGCAACGTCGTCCGCGCCCGTAGCTTCGCCGAGATGCTGGAGCGCACGATCCGCGCCTATCAGAACCGCGCCATTGAATCGGCCCAGGTGATCGCCCAGTTGGTCGAGATGGCCCGGCAGATGCGGGAGGAGCGCCAACGCGGCGCCGCCCTGGGCCTCTCCGACGACGAGGTGGCTTTCTACGACGCCCTGGCCACCAACGGCAGCGCTGTGCTGGAGATGGGGGACGAGACTCTGAAGGCCATCGCCCGCGACCTCGTGCGCACCCTGCGCCGGAGCGTGACCATCGATTGGACGGAGAAGGAGAGCGTCCGCGCCCGCCTCCGCGCCGCGGTGAAGCGCCTCTTGCGCCGCTACGGATATCCGCCGGACAAGGCCGAGTCGGCCTCCGCGACGGTCCTGGAGCAGGCCCGGGTGGTGTGCGAGCACTGGGCGGAGGAGGGCGCGCCGCCGGCCGGGGCGCCGCTCGCCGCGCCCGCCGCGTCGGAGACCGCCGCCGGCGCCGAGGCCCCGCTGGCCGCGGCCGCCCCGCCCGAATCCGCCGTCCCGCCCGAATCCGCTGGTCCGCCCTTCCGCGTCCTCGCCCCGTCCGAGGCGCGGCCGTACGAGAACTGCATCCCCCTCTACAGCCTGGAGGCCGCCGCCGGGGCCTTCAGTGGCAGCCAGGCGGTGGAGCCGGAGGCGTGGGTGGTGCCCAACGGCCGCACCCGGCCCGGCCCCGGCCTTTTCGTCGCGCGGGTGGCGGGGGAGTCCATGAACCGCCGCATCCCCAACGGCGCCTGGTGCGTCTTCCGCGCCCCGGTGACGGGCAGCCGGCAGGGGAAGGTGGTGCTCGTGCAGCACCGGGACATCGCCGACCCCGACCACGGCGGGCGGTATACCGTGAAGGTCTACGAGAGTACGAAGGTGACCGACGGCGAGGGCGGTTGGCGGCACGTGGAGATCCACCTCAGGCCCGACACCGACGCGCCGGGGTATGGGCCGATCGTGCTGCGGGCCGCCGACGAAGGGGAGGTGCGGGTGATCGCGGAGTTGGTGGAGGTGCTTTAAGGGGGCGGCACCCGCGGTCTTACTTCTCCTTGCGAACGCCTTTGAACGGAGTTCCGTCAGCCTTTTGATCCATGAACCGTCCGCTTTCGGCATCCCGCTTCACCCAGCGTTCGTTTGCCGGCACGACTGGACTTGCCCCGGTTCAGTGGACACCTCGAGGCTTGGAATTCGATCATGATCTCAAGGGGTGAGGTGTCTGCGATGCCGAGGACAAGGGCGCCATATCCGCCGGAGTTCAGGGAGCAGGCGGTGAGGCTGGTACGGGAGAGCGGGAAGACGATGACCGCGGTCGCCCAGGAACTGGGCGTGTCGTTGGAATCGCTGCGCACCTGGGTCAGGCGGCAGGAGATCGCGGAGGGCAAGCGCGAGGGGCTGAAGGCGGCTGAGCGCGAGGAACTGGAGCGGCTGCGGCGGGAGAACCGGGTTCTGCGGGAGGAGCGGGAGATCCTCCGCAAGGCCGTGGCTTTTTTCGTGCAGGAAACCCAAAGGGGGCGGTAGCGGTCTTCTACAGGCTGGCGGGGGAGGAAGGACGGGCGGGCGGGGTGACTCGGACGCTCAAAGCGTTGGGCGTGGCCAGGAGCGGCTACTACACCTGGCGGCGCAAGGGCGGAATGGCGCGGCGGGCGCGGGAAGACGCGGAGCTCATGCGGCGCATCTTGGCCATACACCGGGAGAGCGGCGGGGTGTACGGGGCACCGCGCATCTGGGCGGGGCTCAGGATCCTCTACGGCGTTCGCTGCTCGCGCAAGCGGGTGGCCAGACTGATGCGGCTGGCCGGGATAGCCGGGGTGCGGCGGGGCCGTGTCCGTGGCCTCACCCGCCGGGACGCAGGCAAGGAGCCCTACCCCGACCTGGTGCGCCGCCAGTATGCCGCCGAGGCCCCGAACCGACTGTGGGTAGCCGATCTCACCCAACATCCCACCGACGAGGGCTGGCTGTATCTGGCCAGCGTCGTGGACGCCTTCTCGCGCCGCGTGGTGGGTTGGTCCATGGGGGAGCGCGCCACGGCCGACCTCGTGGTGGATGCCCTGAACATGGCCGTCTTGAGGCGCAAGCCCCAAGCCCAGCTGATCCATCACTCGGATCACGGCGCCCAATACACCTCGCTGGCCTTCACGCGGAGGCTTGAGGAGACGGGGATCATGGGCTCCATGGGCACGGTCGGCGACGCCCTGGACAACGCGCTGGCCGAGAGCTTATATGCCAGCCTGCAGGTGGAGCTCCTGGACCGTCGGCGGTGGCGGACGCGGGATGAGCTGAAGCTGGCCATCTTTGAGTACATCGAGGTCTTCTACAACCGGCGCCGGCGGCATTCAGCCCTGGGCTATCTCAGTCCGGAGGAGTTCGAGAGGAGGTGGGAGGCGGAGCGTGAATCTATGGAAGAGGCGGCGCTCACCAAGCGCTGGCCTGTCCACAAAATCGGGGCAAGTCCACGACTCTGGGGCGGCAATGGTTCACCCTGGCCCACGAACTGGCCCACGCCCTCTTTCACAGCCGGGAGCGAACCGCCGTCGTCTCCAGGATCGACCGCGTGGATGCGCGGGAGCGCTTCGCCAACCGGTTCGCCGGGGAGTTCCTGGTGCCGGCGGAGGCGCTGCGCGCGGTCATGGAGCGCCTGCGGGTGCCACTGCCCATTCGCGATCCGGAGTGGGTTATCCGCCTTCAGCGCCATTTCCATGTGAGCTACGCCATGATGATCGTCAGGCTCAACGAGATCGGCGCAGTCAGGAAGAGCGATTACGATGTGTTGAGGTCCATCGCCCCGGCCGACTGGGCGGCCGCGGCGGGTGTGGAACCTATCCCTGAATGGGGCAAGCCGACAGACCGGGGCCGGCTGCTGCGGTACCCGCCCCGTTTCCTGGACAAGGTCCGCGAGGCCGTCGGTCGCGGCGTCCTGAGCCCCGGTTCCGCCGCGGACCTCCTGGGCGTCAGCCTCTACGAGGCGCTCGCGGTGCTCGCCACGCCGGGGGAGGCGCAGGAAGAGCGCCTGCGGGAATTGGAGGAGCTGGAACTGGGCGTGATTGAATGAACCGCGTCGGCGATGTAGACTTTTGCGCCGCCGCACCGGCCTGCCCCTGCGCCCCCTGCTCATGGGCCGGGAGACCTACCTGATCGTTCCGCTTCCTTCACATCACCCCGGCGACCGGATGGCGCACGGGATGCCCCCGGGAGGCCGCGTTCCGGAGGAAGCGCTCGTCCAGGGTGAAGAGGGGGCAACCCTCACGAAGGGCCAGGGCGAGGTAGGCGGCGTCGCGGGTGCGGGAGACCTGCAGTTCCCTGGCGAGGTGCAGGGCGTGCAGGTGCATCTCGCGCGACGCCCGCAGCCCGACCCGCAACCTGAGCGCTTCCGCCAGCGCGGCGTCGGCGGTTTCCGGGGTGATGAGGCCGGTGAACTCCAGGTGGCGGATGGCCGTGGCCACCTCGAAGGGCATCAGGTGAGGCGCCAGGGGTTCGGTAACCCCCCGCATCCAGTCCCGCACCTCGCGGTGATACGCCTGCCCCGGGATGACGGCCCGGACGAGGACCGAGGCGTCGAGGACCGCCTTCACCGATCCTCGCCGAGGAGGTTGGTCGCCCGTTCCGCCTCGGCTTCCTCCAGCCCGCGCAGGATCTCCTCCGTCGGCACGGAGACGCCCGCGAGCGCCAGGCGCGTGACCAAGGGATCCGTGGCGTCCACCCACGCCCGCGCAGGCAGGGTTCCCTCGTTTTGGCGGGCCTCTTCGAGGAAACGGCGCAGGGCTTCGCGGATCAGGGCGCTGGCGCTTGGCGGGACGGTGAAGGTCCGGCGGTAGTCCTCCAGTGCCCGGCTCAGGTCTTCCCCCAGGTAAAATGTCGTTTCCGGTCGTCGCCGGTTCATCGGCGGTCACCTCGGGAACAGGATACCACAGAGACGCCGGATATGTGATATCTGTGCGCAGGTGATTCAACGGTTCCTTCCCGCTGCCTGCTCCCGCCGGAAGAGGAGGTAGGAGTAGACGAAGTTGTGCACCAGGGTGGCGCCGAGGGCGGTCAGCAGGATGGCAATGCCGGCCACCGGGCCGGCGGCGGCGCCGGCCAGGCCGATCAGCCCCGCGGCGACCCAGAGCCGGCCGGCGGCCCGGTGGGTCTTGGTCCACACCCCCTCGCTGGCCAGGGTCCAGGGCGTCCTGATGCCTACGAAGTAATTGTGACGCAGTTGGCCCATGACGTTGCCGATGAGGACCAGGAGCAGCGAGACGCCCACTTGGACCGCGAGGGCGACGTTCACGGGTCGTCCGAGTCCGGCCGAAAGGACGATGGCATGGACGCCCACGAGGAAGGCGACCAGGGACAGGCGCACCAGGCGGTAGGCGCCGGCAAAACGGGCGTAGTTCTCGCGGCGGGGGTCCACGAGGGGTGTCAGGAGCATCAGGACGTACAGCGCGGCGGCCACAAGCGGCACCCCCAAGGCCGCCCACACCCGCGAGCCGTAGGCGTCCACCTGCCCGTGCAGGTTCCAATGGGAAGGCACCCTCTCCGGGAGGGACGGGTACAGGCGAGCCCCGTCGCCAGGCTGCCGACCAGCAGGAGAAGGGCCGGCCAGTCGCGGCGGAGCGCATCCCAGCCCACCCGGTACTCCCTGTCCAAGTCACCCGCTTCCTTCATCGGTTCTTCCTCCTTCCACGCCATTGCCCGCTCCGTCCTTCGCCCGGACGAGAACCGCGCTGGCTCCCTTCTGGTCGACCGTCGCGGGCATCCTCCCCGACCGAGAACCGCGCCGACCCACTCCCGGTCGAAGGTCACGCGCGTCCTCCCCGACCGCAGCGTGCGGATCTTCCGGCTGCTCCCCGTCACCCCGTTCCCCCACGTGCAGAAAGGACATCGTCCAACCGACCACCTCCTGAAACACGGTGGCGTTTAACGCGTACACAATGTTCTGGCCCTGGCGCCGGTCCTCCACCAGACCGGCCTGTTTTAGCAGGGCCAGGTGGTGCGAGATGCTCGGTTTGGTGATCCGGAAGTGGGCGGCGATCTCCCCCGCCGTCAGGTCTCCCTCGCGCAAGAGGTCGAGGATGCGGCGGCGCGTCGGATCGGCCAGGGCCTTGAACACCAAATTAAGGGGCACCGAGCACCACCCTCATAAAATATTTAGGCAAATATCTAATTATCCCAACCATATCGTATTCTCCTTCGCTCCGTCAAGGTGTCACCGCTCACCGTCCTGGTGCGCGCGGCGGGCAACTCCTGCCACTCGCACGGCGGCGGCAGATTGAACTTATTGCCGAGTTTATCCGGAATCTCCGGTGGGATTTGGGGACCCAGGCCCGGTGGATTGACCGCCCGCGGCTTGGCCGGACCGGGGGTCAGCGCGGCGACGGGCCGCGCTCCCGCAGGCGGCGGAGGGCCTCTCCGGTTTCCGGTGGAAGGCCGGCGATCTCGGCGAAGGCCGTTACCGGATCGGGCGGCGCCTCCCCGGACAGCCACTCCGTGCGCACCCAAAAGCCGGGGATAACGGTGGAGCGGTACACGCCCGCCGCGGGCGGGACGGGGTCGTAGCGCTCGCCTTCGCCGAGGACCCAAAAGTCGGCGCGACCAGATCCGCCGGTCCGTTGACCCGTTCCGGGACGAGGCGGTGGAGGTTATCGCGGGCGACGAAGAGGATGTCGGGTTCCCGGGCGGGGCCGGCGGGCAAGAGCTTCATCTCGAAGGGAGCCCGTCTCAGGCGTATCCTGACGCCCCGGTAATCCGACTTTGCATAATTGCTATTCCAGCAAAGCATGATTATCATGCTAACTATGAACATGGTGCCTGCCCGAGGGGTGCTTCCGCGCGCCGCTGCCGCCGCGCTCGAACGGGCCATGGACGTTTCCCCCGTGGTCGTCGTCCTCGGGGCGCGGCAGACGGGCAAGACGACGCTGGTGCGTTCGCTGCCGCGGCTTGCCGACCGGCCCTACCTTACGCTGGATGACTTTGACCTGCGGATCCAGGCCGAGGCCGACCCCGAGGCGGTGGTCGGACGGGCGCCGGCCCTCGTTCTCGACGAGGTGCAGCGGGCGCGGGATTTGCTCGTTGCCGTCAAGCGCGCCGTTGACGAGGACCGGCCGCGCCGAGCGGGTCGCTTTATCCTGACCGGCTCGGCGAACCTGCTCATGCTGGAGCGCATCGCCGAGACTCTGGCCGGCCGGGCCGTGTACGTGACGCTCTGGCCCTTCGCCAGGAGGGAACGCCTCGGACTTGGCTGCACGGGGCCCTGGAGCGAACTGGTTGGGGCGCCCTTTTCCCGTTGGCGGGACGTGCTGGAAGGAGAGCCGGCCTTGGCCGAGGACTGGCGCGACGCCGTCCGGCTGGGCGGTTTTCCCGTTCCCGCCCGCGAGCTCGCCGATGAGGATGCCCGCGCGTTGTGGTTCACGGGTTATGTCCAAACGTACCTGGAGCGCGACCTGCAAGCCCTCCGGGCGGTGGAGAACCTGGCCGATTTTCGGCGCCTGATGCGCACCGCCTGCCTGCGCATCGGCGGGCTCCTAAACCAAACGGAGCTTGGCCGCGATGTGGGCATCGGTCAACCGCAGGTGCATCGCTTTCTCAACCTGATGGAGGCGAGCTACCTTGCCGTCCGCCTGCCCGCCTACGCTGTCAACCGGACGCGACGCCTGATCAAGGCGCCGAAGCTTTACTGGTGTGACACGGCGCTGGCGCTCCATCTGGCCGGCGAAAGGGAACCGCGGGGAGCGCACCTGGAGAACCTTGTGCTCGTTGACCTGTTGGCCTGGCGGGACGTGCAGGCGCGCCGTCCGGAGGTTCTCTACTGGCGAACCGCCGCCGGGCAGGAGGTGGACTTCGTGATCGAGACGCCGGAGCGCCTGGTGCCCATCGAGGTCAAGGCGTCCGGTCGCGTGCTGCCGGCGGACGCCAAGGGGCTGGAGGCGTTTCTCGACGAATACCCCGATTTGACCGACGGCGCGCTGCTCCTTTACGGGGGTGGGGAGACGTTTCCCCTCACCCGGCGGGTGCTGGCCGTACCGTGGTGGCGGGTATGCTGAAACCGCCCGCCAGGCGTGGTTGTACGAGCCGATTAAATATGAGGGTGTAAGCCGAGGCAGGTAAGAAAGGCCCTGGGTGTCACAATGTGGGTGACCCCGAAAACCTCCAAGTCGAGGAGATCCTTGTCGCCTGTCACCAGGTAATGGGAAGGGCGAGATCGCACCCGGGCTGCCCGACCTTCCTGAACGAGGTGGAGGTAGAGCTCTGCTGGAACCGGAGACGGAGCGGCGGGTTGCGGAACCCCGCCATGCGTTTTCGCGCCATTGAAGCTTTAAGTTTTATTTAAGCCCGGCCGAATAAATTCGGGCCATGCGTACACGGTGGCTGGCGTGGCTTCTGGCCGCGGGGGCGGTGGCGGTGCTGGGGGTCGGCGTCCTGGCCGAAGGGCGTTCGCCCCTGGCGGCGTGGTCGCGGCGGGCCGCCGAGGCCATGCTGGCGCCCGGACTCGTGCACGCTAAGCATGCGGACGTGGCCTGCATAGCCTGTCACCGGCGGCCGTCCGAGGGGACGCCGGCCGCCCTGCCCAGCGACACCGCAGGCTCACTCGCGGCCGGTGCCCCCCTGACCTGTCTCGGGTCCGGCTGCCACGGTGAGGGTGACTTTGACAAGCCCGCCGTCCTGGCTCTCCACCGCCGCGAGGCCGCCGTGCCGTGCCGGCGGTGCCATCCCGAGCACGCCGGTCGGGAAGCCGTTATCACCGTGGCTTTTCACGCCCAGGAAACCGCGCTCGGGCCGGGCGGGGCCGCCGGCGGGCCGGGGGCGACCTCCGCGGGCAGCAGCCAGGTAGCCGGCGGTGGGCAGGGCGGGGCCGCGGGCGGGCCGGCTTCCTCGGGAGAGGAGTGCGCCGACTGCCACCGGGAGGAGGGCGATCGCGCCCACGCCGAGATCCGCGTTGCTCGCTGCGCGCTCTGCCATCCATCCACGCGTGATTGGAAGACGACGGCCTTCCGCCACGAGGACGCGGCGGCCACGGCCTGCGCCGAGTGCCACCGCTTGCCCGACGACCGGCTCCACGGCGAGCTCTCGCCGACCGCCCGCACTGACTGCTCCGTTTGCCACGGCACGGAACGGTGGAAGCCGGCCGAGCTGAGCCACGCCTCCCTGGCGGAGGGCGGGCGCGGCCGTTGCGACCGCTGCCACGGCGACGAGGCGCGGCAGGCCCATCCCGCCATCGCCAGCACGCGCTGCGAGGCATGCCACGTGTCCACCACCGACTGGAAGAAGATCAGCTTTTCCCATGCCGAGGTGAAGGGGACGGCGTGCAGCGACTGCCACCGGCTTCCCACCGGCGGTCTCCATGCGGGCCTGGCCCAGGGATCGCGCAACCGCTGTGAAGGGTGCCACGGTACGCAGGGATGGCGTCCTGCCCGATTCAGCCACGACCTGGCGGTGGGAGGGGGACGGTCGGCCTGCAGCAATTGCCACCTGCTGGCGGGGCGGCGGGCGCACCCGGCGCTGGCGGGCTCTCCCTGCGAGAAGTGCCATGTCTCCACCGGCAGTTGGAGCAGGGTCAACTTCTCGCACGCCGAGGTGGCGGGCCAGACCTGCGCCGGCTGCCACCGGGCGCCGCGCACCATGATCCATCTGGGCACGGTCGGGACCTCCTGCGCCCGGTGCCATTCCACGCGGGCGTGGAGACCCTCCACCTTCCGCCACCCGCGGGTTCCCGAGTTCGGCGAGCACCTGGAGCACGTGGGCTGCCAGGGCTGCCATCCGTCCGGTCTCAACCAGGCCGTGCCCTGCTCGCGGTGCCACGGCCGCGGCGGCTTCGACGACTGAGACTGGAGGCGCGGCGGCCGTGATAAAATGCAGGCGGCGCGCCGCGACGTCGCGCGGCCGGGAGGGATGTCCGCCTTGGCCCGCTGGATCGCCATCCTCACGCCCGCCGTCTTGGTGGCTTTCTTTGAGTATGTCCGCCACCGCTATCTCCTCAGCCTGGTGCCCATGGACGTGGGCAACTGGCTCACGGCGGGGCTTGCCTTCGCCGCCTCGGCGGTAGTGGTCGGGAGCCTCTACTCGGTGCTGGAGCGGCTGCGGGACGAGGCCGAGGAGCGGCGCCGGCGCCTGGCCCTCCTGGAGGAGCGCGACCGCATCGCCTCCGCCCTGCACGACGGCATCTGCCAGTCCCTCTTCTTTGCCAACGTGCGCCTGGGCAAGGCCGAGGAGGCCCTCCGCCGCGGCGCGTGGGAGGAAGCCCGCGCCGCCCTGGACGAGGGGCGCTTCGCCATCCGGTCGGCCCACGACGACGTGCGGCAGACTGTCTTCAACCTGCGCATGGCCCGGCCCCTGGAGGCGGGGCTGGGGGAGGCCCTGCGGGAGCACCTGGAGGAGTTCGGGCGGCAGACGGGGCTCGCCACGGAGGCGGCGGTGGGGGAGGGGTGCGACCTGTTGCCGCCGGAGGCGGCGAGCCAGGTGGTGCAGATCGTGCGCGAGGCCCTCTGGAACGTGCGCAAGCATGCCGAGGCCGGGCGCGTCACGCTGAGCTGCGCGCGGCGCGGGGAGGCCGTGGTGGTGGAGGTGGGCGACGACGGGCGCGGCTTCGATGTGGGGGCGGCGCGGCGCAACGGCCGCACCTTTGGCCTGGCCATCATGGAGGACAGGGCGCGGGCCGCGGGCGGGTCCTTGCGCGTGGAGTCCCGCCCGGGCGGGGGGACGAGGGTGACGGTGACGGTCCCCGTCGGCCGCCCGAGCGAGGGCGCGAGGGGGTGTGAGGATGGCGACGGTGGGAGGAAGCCGCGAGCGGGCGCGGGTGCTGGTGGTGGACGATCATCTCCTCTCGCGGCGGGGCATAGTCAGCATCCTGGATGAGGCGGAGGGTTTCGAGGTGGTGGCCGAGGCCGGCGACGGCGAGGAAGCCCTGGAGATGGCCCGCCGCCACCGGCCCGACCTGGTACTCATGGACGTGCAGATGCCCCGCGTCAACGGCATCGAGGCCACCCGCCGGCTCAAGGCGGAGCTGCCCTCGGTGCGAGTGGTTATGCTGAGCGTCTCCGACGACGTGCAGGATTTCTTCGAGGCCATCAAGGCCGGCGCTCAGGGTTACCTCCTCAAGAACATGCAGCCCGAGACATGGGTGGAGTATCTGACGAGCGTGGTGCGCGGGGAGACGCCGGTGTCGCGGCCCCTGGCCGCCAGGATCCTGCGGGAGTTCGCGGCCAGCGCGGCGGCCGAGGACGCCGAGGACCTGGGGCTCACCGTGCGGGAGCGGGAGGTGCTGGAGCTGGTGGCCCAGGGGCTCTCCAACCGGGAGGTGGCGGAGCGCCTCTATCTGGCCGAGCCCACGGTCAAGAACCACCTGAGCCGCATCATGGAAAAGCTGCACCTGCGCAACCGCACGGAGTTGGCCGCCTTCGCCCTCCGGCGCGGCTGGATCCGCCGCGGCCGCTGACACCCGCCGCGGCCCGGTCCACCCCGGTCCCTTGGACAGCCCCCCGCCGTGACGGCCCGGGCCGCGCGTGCATGGAGCCCGTCGGTGTGGCCTAGTTTAATGGTCTGTGAAGGGTCTTCCCGTCCGGTCGGCACTCTTGCTCCTGGCCCTGGCCGCCTTGGCGACGGCCGCCCTGCTTTGGGGTGCGGAGCGGGTGCGCCGGCAGCCGGCGCCTTCGCCGCCCGCGGGCCGGGGCGGGGCTGGCCCCCAGCCGGGCGTTCCCGGCCCGGCCCGACCGCCCCGGCAAGGGGGCGCCGCGCCCGCCCCCGACTACGGCCCGCTGGTGGAACGGGTCCGGGATTTCCTGGCCGGCGAGGCCGCCGTCTATGGCGTACACTTCAAGGACCTGTCCTCCGGGGCCGCGTGGGGGATCGCGGCGGACCGGCCCTTCCCGGCGGCCAGCACCTACAAGGTGCCCCTGGTCCTCTTCCTCTACGAGGAGGCGGCGGCGGGGAGGATCTCCCTGGACGAGCGGCTCCTTTACTCCCCCGACACCGATTACCGCACCGGGGCGGGCATCCTCCACCTGGAGGGGGTGGCCGGCCGCTCCTATTCCCTGCGGGTGCTCGCCAACCTCAGCATCACCATCAGCGACAACGTGGCGGCGGCCATGCTCCTCCGGCGCCTGGGCCGGGACCGCCTGGCCGCCTTCATGGCCGGGCTCGGGGGCCGCGTTGTCTTCCCCGGGGGGCGCAATCTCAGCACGGCCGCCGACATGGGCCGCTACCTGGAGGAGGCCCTGGCCTTCGCCCGCCGGCACGAGCTGGGCCGGCTGCTCCTGGACGATCTCTCCCACACCATCTACGACGTGGGCCTGCCCGGTCTCCTCCCGGCCGGCGTGCGCGTGGCCCACAAGGAAGGCGACGTGATGGGCGTCTCCGACGACGTGGGGGTGGTTTACGGGCGCCACCCCTTCATCCTGTGTGTCATGTCCGAGGGTCAGGCCGACGTGGAGGAGGGCTTTCGCACCATCGCCCGCTTGACCCGCCTGGTCTACGATTACCAGGAATCCGTGGCGTACCGGGACTGACGCACGGCCGGGCCGCGCGGCTTCCTCGCAGCCGGAAGCGGGTCTTGACGGCGCGGCGGGGGAGGGAAGCGGGTTGAGACGGCGTGGCCGGGCGGTGCGGGTTCAGTCGCAGGCGGCGGCCAGGATCACCATGGTGCGGAAGGCGCGGAAGGCGGTGACGTACTCCTCCCCCTCCCAGGCCACGGTGACGGGATCGAGCCGGGCGGAGCCGGGCAGCAGCGCGGCGGCGGCTGCGAAGCCGGCGTGGCGGAAGGTCACCTCGAACCGGTAGGGGGGCGGCGGCAGCCAGGGGCGCAGCTCTCCTCCGGCGGCGCGCCGCGCGGCGCGCGTGGCGGCTTCCTCCAGGAGCCGCTTTGCGGCCGCCGGGTGCAGGTGAAGGGCGCTCTGTCGGCTCCTGGCCTCCTTGACGCAGACGGTCTCCACCCCTGGCAGGCGGGCGGCTTCCCCGCAGGCGGCGGCGTCGCCCGTCACCAGGGCCACGGGCACGCCCAGGGCGCCGGCCAGGGCGGCGTTGATGGTGGTTTCCCCCGCCGGCGCACCGTTCAAGGTCACGCGCTGGATGGTTTTGCTGGAATAGGTGTGGGCCAGGACACCGTCTTCCCCCGCGGCGCCGTGGTAGCCGGCGAAGATGGCGGCGGCAAAGGGGCCGTCCTGGAGCCCCTCCAGCATGGAGAGAGGCTTCCACGTGCCGGTGATAAGGCGGACGCGTTCGTCCAGTTCGTGAGGAAGGAGGTTGCGCATATGCCAGTGGCTGTCGTTGACGATAACCTCCGTGGCGCCCCCGGCGAAGGCCCCCGCCGCCAGGGCGTTGACCTCGGCCGTCATGAGCCGGCGGGCCCACCCGTACTCCTGGGAGGAGGCGTCCACCTGTTCCCAGTGCACGATGCCCGCCACGCCCTCCATGTCGGCCGAGATGTAAACACGCACGGCGGAAGCCTCCTCGCGGCCCTTTACCTCTCGCGGGGCCGCTCGCCCAGGGTCACGGCGCTTTACCTCTCACGAGGCCGCTCGCCCAGGGTCACGGCGACGTCCAGCAGCCTCCCGCGGCGCCAGAGCTTGAGCCGCACCGTCTGGCCCACCCGGGCCGCGCCGAGGGAACGCGTCACGTCGTCGGGACGGACCACCGTGCGGCCGTCGAACTGCCGGATCACGTCGCCGGACGCCACGCCGGCCCGGTCGGCCGGCCCGCCCGGTACCACGCCCACCACGATGGCCCCGCGGCTGTCGGGCAGACCCAGCTGGGCCGCCATGGTATTGTCCACCCCTTGCAGGAAGACCCCGAGCCACGGCCGGATCACCCGTCCCTTGCTGATGAGATCGTCCAGGACTGAGCGGACCGTGTTTATGGGAATGGCGAAACCGATGCCCTGGGCGTCGGCGTTGACGGCCGTGTTGATGCCTATGACCTGGCCGGAGAGATTGAGCAGCGGGCCGCCCGAGTTGCCGGGGTTGATGGCGGCGTCCGTCTGGATGAGGGACTCAAAGCTCTTGTCGCCGATCTGGAGCGGGCGCCCCGTGGCGCTCACCACGCCCACGGTCACGGTGTGGTCGAGGCCGTAAGGGTTGCCCACGGCGATGACCCAGTCGCCCGGCCGGATGCTGTCCGAGTCCCCCAGGGCCACCGTGGGGAACCCGTTGCCCTGCACCCGCAGGACGGCCAGGTCCAGGGAGGGGTCGCTGCCGACCACCGTGGCGGAGAGGGGTTCCTGGCGGCCCTGGACCGTTACGTAGATGCGGTCGGCGCCGCTCACCACGTGGTTGTTGGTGAGGATAAGGCCGTTCCTGTTGATGAAGAAGCCGGACCCCGTGCCCCGCCGCACCTCGGGGAGGGGGAGCAGAGGGTTACCGAAGAAGTCGAAGAACTGCCCGCCGGCAACGGCGGCCTGCTCCACGTCTATGCGCACCACGGCCGGTCCCACCCGCTCCACCACGTCGGCGATGGAGGGAAGCGCCGCCGCGGAGACGGATGGCACGGTGCCGCTCCGTCCGGCCGGCTCCCCGGTGTCGCTTGACCTACTTGTGCTGCGCGCGCCCTTTTCGCCCGCCGCAGCCGGATCGGCGACGCCGGCACCGTGCGCGCCGAAGCCGGTTTCGCGCCCCACGAGGCCTAGGAGGTCGTCCGTCACGCTCCCGAGCCAGAGGGCGGCCGCCAAAAGAAGCACCAGAGCGACCTTCGATCTCACCACCTTGGATCTCCTCCAAGATGAAAGGCTAGCCGCGACGGCGACGCGCCGCAAGCGCCGCGCGCCCGTGAGGCGCCGCAAGCGCCCGGCGGCGGTGCGCCGCCATGCGCGCGTGACGGCGCCACGCGCGCATTCGGAGTGCGCCGCGGGCGCTGCGGGTGCCATGCCCCCATCGAAATTCGTAGACGGCTCGGCTTCCTTGGTACTGAGAACGTCTCGCAGAATCGGTAATCGCGGCTACGGTTTGAAATAGTGACTGCCTGCCCGCCTGGGCGCCCACGCCGCCACCCGCCTGCGCGCCAGCGCGGCTGACCGCCTGCCGATCCGCCCCCTCGGGGTGACCCGGCGGCCTTGCCAGGTTGGCTGCAATTGCGCTATTTTCCACCCTGAGCGCAGACGCGGCCCGGCCGCGCGGGGGAGGCGCGGGGGTGAGCGAAGGGCGCCGGCGGCGACCGGCGCGGCGAGGGGGGACGCTGGTGGCGATGCCCGCGGCGAAGCGCAGGAAGGTGGCTCCGGATCTCGGTCCGGCCGATGTGCAGCGGCTAGGCAAGGACGAAGAGCGGGCGGGGGTGGTGGAGCTCCACTGGCGGGACCGGGTGCTGCCCGGCCTGGCGGAGGCGGTGGCCGAGGTGGCGGACCGCTACCCCGAGGCCCTCTGGGCGGGTCGCCTGGACGTGAGCCTCTTTCCCAAGATGGTCCGAGAGTTTCTGGAGCGCACCGGCATGCCGGAGACGGACTTCTACGGCGCCCTGCCCGCCGTCGGCCTCGTGCGCGGCGGAGAGCTGTACCAGGTTGCCGCCATCCGGCCCCTCTTCCAGCGGGGGGAGGCGCGCCTGCGGAGCCTGGCCCAGCAGGTGGACGCCTTCGCCTACAAGATGGCGGTGACGTACCGCCCCCGGCCCAAGGCGCAGGAGACCACCGTCCCGCGCTACCAGGTCAACCGCGAAAAACAGGTGGCCGTGCGCGTGACGCGGGGCGGCGCCACCCGCGACCTCGAGCTCTACGAGCTGGAGAACCTCCTGGACGGCGTTCTGGAGCGCGGCATGGAGCTGGACTACAGTTGCAAGCAGGGCAAGTGCGACACCTGCAAGGTTCGCGTCCTCAAGGGGGCGGAAAACCTCACCGAGCCCAGCGAGGGCGAGCGGCAGGTCCTGGGCGAGGAGGGGCTGGCGGAGGGGTACCGGCTGTCCTGCCAGGCCCACGTCAAGGGGCCGGTCGAGATTGTCCAGTGACGGGGAGGCGGTATCACCGGAGCCGGCGGAAGGCCCCTCCTTCCTCCGCTTGCGGGAGCGGCAGGTGGAGGTGCCGTCCTTCTTGCGCCTGCGGGCGGAGCAGGTGGAGGTGCGCGGTCGGCGCCACACCCTGGAGTGGGTGGACTTTCCTCCCGTGGTGGCCGTGCTGGCCTTCACCGAGCAGGGCGAGATGGTGCTGGTGCGCCAGTACCGGGCGCCGGTGGGACGCCTGACGGTGGAGGTGCCGGCGGGCGCCTGTCACGCTGGGGAATCCCCGGAGGAGGCGGCGCGGCGCGAGCTGGCCGAGGAGACGGGCTATCGGGCTGCGCGGCTCGAACCCCTTCTCTCCTTCCACCCCGCCATAAGCTATTCCTCGGAGAGGATCACAGTATACCTGGCCACCGGTCTCACCACGGGCGAGCCGAGGCCCGACGAGGGGGAGGAGATCGAGGTCCTTCTCCGCAACCCCGCCGAGGTGGAGGAGATGGTCCGCCGCGGCGAGATCAGCGACAGCAAGAGCCTCCTGGCCTTCCACTTCTGGCGGGCCAACCTGCGCCTGCCCGCCTGAGCGGCCACGGGGCGCAGTGCACCCGCCGCCGCGGCTGTGGATGCGCCTGCCGGGTTCACAGCAGCGTCTGGCGCTCGTAGATGCGGGGATGGACCGCCGCGTTGATGGCGGCGGCGATGATGTGGGCCAGGTCGTCCACGGCCAGGTCCACCTCCTTGGGCGTCACCATGAGGTCACCCACATAGGGGGAGAGAACCTCCTCGATGAGGCGCTGGCGTTCGGTGCCGGACATCTTGGAGAGGTGGCCGGCGAGGGTGGGGGAGCCCAGGCGCTGGAGGATCAGGTCCACCGTGTCCTGGGCGATGGTGAAGGCGTGCACCACGGTGGGGACGCCCACGGCGATGACGGGGATGCCGATGCTGTCCCGGTTGAGGGCCCGGCGGCTGTGGCCCACGCCGGCGCCCGGGTTGAGGCCGCTGTCGGCCAGCTGGATGGTGGTCAGGATCCGGGAGACGCTGCGGGCTGCCAGGGCGTCCACGGCGATGACCACATCGGGCCGGATGCGTCCCACCACCCCTTCCACCACCTCGCCCGTCTCCAGGCCCGTGAGGCCCAGCACCCCCGGCGCGAGAGCCGCCAGGTTGCCGAGGCCGCCCCGCAGATTCTCGGGCACGTAGTCGGCCAGGTGGCGGGTCACCAGAAGGTGGCGCACGACCTTGGGTCCGAGGGCGTCGGGGGTGGCCTGCCAGTTGCCCAGCCCTACGACGAAGACGGCCGGATTCCCCTCGGGGAGGAGGCGGCGCACCTCGTCGGCCAGGAGGCGGGCCAGCCGCTCGTAGAGGTCCTCGTCCCGCTGGCGCAGGGACTTGGCCTCCAGGGTGACGTAGCGCCCCAGGGGCTTGCCCAGAAGGGCGGCCGAGCTGGGGTCCTCTATCTGGACCCGCGAACGGTAGACACCGTCCGTCTCGTCCTCCTGGACCTGGACTCCCGGCAACCGCCCCAGCGCCGCCGACAGCAGCCGGTGGGCCTCCAAGGCCAGGTCCGTGCGGGCGGCGGCGGTAACCGGGTCCTCCGCGGGATGCCAGCCGGCTCTCTCGTCCACGCCGCGTCACCGCCTTTGCTGGTAGTCTATTGTCTGGACGGGGCGCGCCAAGCTATGCGCGGCCGCCCCGCGCGCCAACGGGCGCGGGGGAGGTGGGCGGTCCTGCGCATCGTCGGGGGGGAAGCCGGCGGACGGCGCATCAGGGTGCCGCGCGCAGCCGCCCTGCGGCCCACGGCCGGCCGGGTGCGGGGCGCACTCTTCGACATTCTGGGCGAGCGGGTGCACGGGGCCGACGTTCTGGATCTCTTTGCCGGCAGCGGCGGGCTGGGGCTCGAGGCCCTGAGCCGGGGGGCGCGGTCCTGCCTCTTCGTGGACCGGGACGCGGCCTGCGTGGCGGCGGTGCGGGCCAACGCCGCCGCCCTCGGCTTCGCCGGCCGGGCCGAGGCGCGGCGGGGCGACGCCCTGGCCGTGGCCCGCGCCCTGGCCGCGGAGGGGCGGAGCTTTGACCTGGTGCTCCTGGACCCTCCTTACCGGGCGGCTCCCTGGGCGGAGATCCTGGGTCTTCTGGGGGGCGGGCTCCTGCGGCCGGGCGGGACGGCGGTGGCCGAGCATGCGGCGACGGAGAGCCTGCCTGCGGTGCCGGGGCTCGCTGCAGCGGACCGGCGGCGGTACGGGGACACCGTGCTCACCTTTTTGGCGCGGGCGGACGGATCGGGCGGAGGGATCGGCGGGGAGCCGGCGAATGTACCCACGTAGGGAGGTGGCGGCGTGGAGGAGAGGGTGGCGGTTTGTCCCGGCACCTTCGACCCCATCACCAACGGTCACGTGGACATCATCGGGCGGGCGGCGCGCCTGTTCTCCCTGGTCTACGCCACCGTTTTCCCCAATCCGGACAAGCGAGCCCTCTTCACCGTGGAGGAGAGGGTGGAGATGACCCGGGAGGCGCTGGCGGGCTTCCCCAACGTGGTGGTGGAAGCCTACGACGGCCTGGTGACGGAGTACGCCCGCCTGCGGGGCGCCCGCGCCGTGGTGCGGGGCCTGCGGGCGGTCACGGATTTCGAGTACGAGTTTCAGATGGCGCAGATGAACATGCGGCTGCACCCGGAGCTGGAGACCTTCTTCATGATGACGAGACCGGAGCACGCCTTCCTGAGTTCCAGCATCATCAAGACGGTGGCGCGTTACGGCGGCAGCGTGGCGGGGCTCGTGCCGCCCGGCGTGGAGGAGCGCCTCCGCGCGCGGCTCGGGCGCGGGTTCGGGGAGGAGAGGTGAGGGCGGCTTGCCGGCGGAGCACGATCTTCTGGCCCTGGTGGACGAACTGGAGGACCTCATCGGGGACGCGGCCCACATACCGCTGACGGGCCGGGTCATCGTGGAGGCGGAGAAGGTCTACGCCCTGCTGGACCGGCTGCGGGCGGCCATCCCCGAGGGGATGCAGCAGGCCCAGCGGGTGATGCGGGACCGGGAGCGGATGCTGGCCGAGGCGCGGTCCGAGGCGGACGCCATCGTGCGGGAGGCCCAGGGGTACGCGGCCAAGCTGACGGAGGACTCGGCCATCGTTCAGCGGGCCCAGGAGGAGGCGGCCAAGATCGTGGAGGAGGCGCGCCGCCAGGGCCGCGAAGTGCGCCTGGCCGCCCGCCAATATACCGGCGAACTTTTGGAAAAGGTGCAGGCCAACCTCCACCGGTGCCTGACGGTGGTCCAGGAAGGGCTGGAGGAGCTGGGTCCTCCCCTCCCGCGGGAGGACGGGCACGGGAACGAGGGCGCCGGGCGGGCCAAATAAGCCTCCCCCTCGGCGGAATCACCTGCCCGGTCCTTTTGTAAATTCAATTTCCAATTGGCCCTGATACGTGTTATCCTGCACGCGTGTTCGTGGGGCGTTTGGCGGAGACGACCATCCTCGATCTGGCCAAGGGCTACCCCCTGGTGGCCGTGACCGGCCCGCGCCAGTCGGGCAAGACCACCTTGGTCCGGCGCATCTTTCCCGAAAGGCCCTACGTTTCCCTGGAGGACCTGGACATGCGGGAGTTCGCCGCCGACGATCCGCGCGGTTTCCTGGCCCAATACCCGGACGGCGCCGTGCTGGACGAGGTTCAGCGGTGCCCCGGCCTTTTCTCCTATCTGCAGACCCGGGTGGACGAGGACGGACGATGCGGGCTCTTCATACTCACCGGCTCCCAGCAGTTCCGCCTGTTGGAGGGCATCACCCAGAGCCTTGCCGGACGGGTGGCGATGGTCCCCCTGCTGCCTTTCTCCCTGGGGGAATTGCACGCGGCGGGCCGAGTGCCGGAGAGCCTGGAGGAGCTCCTCCACAAGGGGTTTTACCCGCCTGTCTATGACCGGGACCTGGATCCGGGCATCTGGTACGGCAATTACGTGGCCACCTACCTGGAACGGGACGTGCGCCAAATGGTCAACGTTCGCGACCTGAGTGCCTTCCATCGGTTCCTGCGGATGTGCGCCGCCCGCACCGGCCAGTTGCTGAACCTTTCGGCCTTGGCCAACGACTGCGGCATCACTCACAACACGGCGCGGGCCTGGCTCTCCGTCCTGGAGGCGAGTTACATCGTCCATCTGATGCCGCCCCACCACTGCAATTTCAACAAGCGTCTGGTCAAGACGCCCAAACTTTATTTCTACGATCCGGGACTGGCGGCCTGGCTCATCGGCATTCACGAACCGGCCCAACTGGTCATCCACCCCCAGCGGGGGGCGCTCTTTGAGACGATGGTGATCGCCGAGCTGCTGAAAGCCCGTTACAACCGGGCCCGGCAGAGCAACCTCTATTTCTGGCGGGACCGGACGGGCCACGAGGTGGATGTGCTCATGGAAGAGGGCGGCCGGCTGGTGCCGGTGGAGATCAAGTCCGGCCGCACTCTCACCCGCGACTTCTTCGCCGGGTTGGACCACTGGCGCCGCCTGGTCGGCGAGGAAGCCGGCCGCGGCTGGCTCGTGTACGGCGGCGAGCAGAGCCAGACCCGCACCGGCGTGCAGGTCCTCGCCTGGCGGGACCTGGCCCGCGTGGAGGTGGGATGAGCCGGACGAATCTTGCGGGGCTTACGGTCGCATCCGTTTGCCCGCTAGGGCCGCTGTGGCTGCCACGGCCGAGGCGGCGGCCAGGCCGGCCACGGTCAGGGCCAGGAGGTGGCCCGCCGCGGCCAGGAGGGCTAGCCACGCCGCGGCGCCGCCCGGCGGTGCCGCGGCCGGGCCGAGCCACGCGGGGATGGCGTGGCGGGCCGGGTCGTAGAGGGCCACGGTGAGGAGGGCGGCCAGGGTGGCGTGGAGGGCCCGGGCCGCCACGAAGGGGCCGAGGCGGAGGCGCGTGCCGCGGGTGACGGCGGCCACCTGGGCCAGCACCGAGAGCCCGCCCCAGCCGAGGACGGCGGACAGGGCCGCCAGCCGGGGGAGGGGAGGCGCAGGGGCCGCGGCCAGGTGCTGGGCGCCGTTCGTGATCTCGAGGAGGCCGGCCAGGAGGCCGGCACCGGCGGCCGGGGGCAACCCCATGGCCACCAGGACGGGAGCCAGGACGGAGTCTGCGGCGTCCAGGAGGCCGGCGGCGTCCAGGAGCCGCAGCAGCACCGCCCCCAGGATGATGAACCCGCCCACCAGGAGGAGAGTCCGGACGGCCTCTTCGACAGCTTCCGCTAGGATCTCGGGACCGGCGCGGCCGTCCCGTTCCCGGTGACGGAGCAGGGCTCGCCAGGCGGTGCGGAGGAGGGTGCCCCTCTCGTTGTGCGCTGCCGGTGGGGCGCTGCCGGCATCGCCGCTGGCGGCTTCGCTCCTGCCTGGTCTGCCATTGCCGGCTGCGCCGTTGCCGGCTGCGTCGGCCGGGTGAAGGAGGCGGAGGAGGACTCCTGTCGCCAGGGCTGCCAGGTAGTGGACGGCCAGGAGGAGCCCGGCGAGGCCGGGGTTGCCCAGCATGGCGCTGGCCACGGTGCCCCCCGTGAAGAGGGGGTTGGCGGTGGCGGCCACGGCCAGGAGGCGTTCCGCCTCGGGGCGGGTGAGGTGTCCCTCGCGGTAGAGACGGGCCGTGAGGACGGCGCCGAAAGGGTAGCCCGATCCAGCCGCCATGGCCACCACGAGGCCGGCGGAGCCCGGCAGGGCAAAGACGAGGCGCAGGGCGGGTTCCAAGAGCACGCCGAGGAAGGAGCCGACGCCGAGGCCGAGGAGGAGCTGTCCCCCGACAAAGAAGGGCAGAAGGGCCGGCAATACGTTGTTCCACCAGAGTTCGGCTCCCTGGCGGGCGGCCGCCAGGGTCAGGTCGGGGCGTGCCAGCATGGCGGCGGCGAAGGCCGTCGCTGCCAGGGCTGCCAGGGCGGCCTGGGCGGCCCCGGGACCGAAACCGGCGGGGCGCGCCGCGGTGGGCCGGGCGGCCACGGGCATCACTCCTCGGCGGGCCGTGGTTCTCTCCCGCAAGGATATGCGCGCGGGTTGGACCGCCTTTGCATCCAAGTGTTGGGCCTATTCCAAACGGAGGCGCCGGGCCGCCAGCCTTTAGGAGTATTTTTTCCATACCGCGGCCGCGCGTGGGGGCGGTCATGGACACATTGAGTGTGTTTACAGCAAATCCTATAGCACCGCCATATACAGCATTTCCTACAGCACCGGCTTAGACAGCACTTCCTATAGCACTGCCGTATACAGCAGAAGTGCTTTAATGATGCGAAACGAGTGTATCATCACCTGCCGGCCCGGCCCGCTGCCGGTGACTGCGTGCTCCACCGAGGCGGCGAAGGATTACCAAGCCTTGATGCCATTGGGAAACCGGAAACGCCTCCTTTTATCGTCATCATCCACAAAAGGATCTTCACAGGCGGCGGAAGAGGTTCACCATCTCCAGGGCGGCCAGGGCGGCCTCGGCGCCCTTGTTGCCCCCCTTTCCCCCGGCCCGGTCCAGGGCCTGCTCCAAGGTGTCGCAGGTGAGGACGCCAAAGGTCACCGGCAGGTCCGCCTCGGCGGCGGCCGCCGCCGTGCCGCGGGCCGCCTGGCCGGCCACATACTCCCAGTGGGGGGTGTCCCCGCGGATGACGGCCCCGAGGCACACGACGGCCTCGAAGCGGCCCGTGGCGGCCAGCCGGCGCGCCACCTGGGGCAGTTCGAAGGCGCCGGGCGCCCACGCCACCGTCAGGTCCTCCTCGGCCACGCCGTGGCGGCGTAAGGCGTCCAGCGCCCCCTCCAGGAGCCGCCGCGTGACCAGATCGTTGGTGCGGGCCACCGCCAGCGCCACCCGCAGGCCGGTGCCCACCAGGCTTCCCTCGTAAACCTCCATGCGCCTCTCCTCCTCGTCGGTCCGGTCGTGCTTAGAGCAGGTGGCCGAGCCGGGTCCGTTTCGTCTCCAGGTAGCGGGCGTTGGCCGGGTGCGGCGGCGCCGTGATGGGCACCCGCTCCACGATCTCCAGGCCGTAACCCGCCAGCCCCGCGTACTTGCGCGGGTTGTTGGTGAGAAGCCGCATCCGCCGCACGCCCAGCTCCCGCAGGATCTGGGCGCCGAGGCCGTAGTCGCGGGCGTCGGCCGGCAGACCCAGGGCCAGGTTGGCTTCCACCGTGTCGAGACCCCGGTCCTGCAGCTCGTAAGCCCGCAGCTTGTCCGCGAGTCCGATGCCCCGCCCCTCCTGGCGCATGTAAAGGAGGACGCCCCTTCCCGCGGCGGCGATCAGCGCCTGGGCCGTCCGGAGCTGGTCGCCGCAGTCGCAGCGCAGGGAACCCAGCACGTCGCCCGTTAGGCACTCCGAATGCACCCGCACCAGGACGGGCGTGCCGTCGCTCACGTCCCCCATGACCAGGGCCACGTGCAGGTCGCCCCCCACCACGTCGCTGAAGGCGTGCAGGGTGAACTCGCCCTCGCGGGTGGGGAAGCGCGCCGTGGCCACGCGGCGCACCAGCCGTTCGGTGCGGCGGCGAAAAGCAATGAGGTCGGCGATGCTGATGAGCTTGAGGCCGTGGGCGTCGGCGAAGCGGCGCAGCTGGGGGAGGCGGGCCATGCTGCCGTCCTCGTTCATGATCTCGCAGATGACGCCGGCGGGGTAGAGGCCAGCCAGCCGGGCCAGGTCCACGGCGGCCTCCGTGTGGCCGGGGCGGCGCAGGACACCGCCCTCCTTGGCCTGGAGGGGGAAGACGTGGCCCGGCCGCACGAAGTCCTCGGGCCGCGCCGCCGGGTCCACGGCCAGGCGGATGGTGCGTGCCCGATCGGCAGCCGAGATGCCCGTCGTCACCCCCTCGCGGGCGTCAATGGTCATCATGAAGGCAGTACCCTGGTGAGCGTGGGCCGGCCTGTCCACCAGAGGCGGGATATCCAGCTCCCGCAGGCGCTCGGCCGTCAGGGCCAGGCAGATCAGGCCGCGCCCGTGCCGGGCCATGAAATTGATGGCTGCGGGGGTCACCTTCTCGGCGGCTAGGATCAGGTCCCCCTCGTTCTCCCGGTCCTCGTCGTCGGCCACCACCACCATCTCCCCGCGGGCGAGGGCGGTCAGGGCTTCCTCCACCGGGTCGAAGGCGGGGTCGCAGGGGCGTCGGTCGCCGGTCATGCCGGTCCGCCTTCCCTGCGGGCGCCGGTGCGCGGCGCCGGCCGCTCTCCCGCCGGGCCCGAGGCCGGGTGCCGGGCGAGGTGCTCTCCCGCCGGGCCCGAGGCCGGATGCCGGCTGTGGTGCTCGCCCGGCGGGTTGGTCTCCAGGTGCCGCAGCACGTATTTGCCCACCAGGTCCGCCTCCAGGTTGACGCGGTCGCCGGCACGCAGCCGCCCCAGGGTGGTGACCGCCAGCGTGTGGGGGATGAGGGACACGGTGAAGCCGTCCCCGGCGCACGCCGACACCGTCAGGCTCACCCCGTCCACCGCCACCGACCCCTTGGGAACCAGATAGCGGCTCACGGAGGGGGGCGCCGCCACCTCCACGAGGACGGCGTTTCCCTCCCGCCGCACGGAGCGGATGGTGCCGACGCCGTCCACGTGCCCCGTCACCAGGTGCCCCCCCAGGCGGTCGCCCAGGCGCAGGGCAGGTTCCAGGTTGACGCGGTCGCCGGGGCGCAGCGAGCCCAGGGTGGTGACGCGGGCCGTTTCGGGCATCAGGTCGGCCGCCACCGTCTCGCCGCGCCGGTGGCGCACCGTGAGGCAGACGCCGTTCACCGCCAGGCTTTCGCCCACCCGCAGCTCGCCGGCCAGGGGGCCGGCGTCCAGGGCCAGTTCCAGGCCCTTGTCCCGCGGCGCCAGACGCCGCACCGTGCCCGTGGCCGTCACTATGCCCGTGAACACGCCGGTCCCCCCTCGCCGGCGCCGTCCGGGGCCAGGGTCGCGCCGGCGGCGGCCCGCCCGCGCACGTACCCCGTCACCAGGAGGTCGCTCCCGACAGGTCGGACCCGGACTCCGTCCAGGCGCCAGGAGGAAGTCAGTTCCGCCACCCCGGGCCCCCCCACGGGGCCGGGGGCCGCCTCGCCGCCCACGATGGTCGGTGCCAGGAAGAAGGCCACCTTTTGCACCAGCCCCGCCGCCAGCAGGGCCGCATTCAGGGTGGCGCCCGCCTCCACCAGGACGCTCGTCACCTGCCGACGGGCCAGCTCCTCCGCCAGGGCCTCCAGGTCCACGCGCCCTTCCCGCGCCGGAAGGACCAGAATCTCGCAGGCGGCGCCCCGGCGCCGCGCAGCCGCCAGGAGGGAGCGGCCCCTTGCCCGCCAGCCCGCCTCCGTGGTGGCCACCCACAGGGGCGCGGGGGAATCCGGATTCAGCACGCGAGCGGTGACAGGCAGGCGCAGCCGGGAATCGGCCACCACGCGCACCGGGTCGCGGCCGCCGGGCAGGCGGGCCGTGAGCAGGGGGTCGTCGGCCAGCACGGTGCCGACGCCCACCAGGACGGCGTCCAGGCCGGCTCTCAGCCGGTGCACCTCGGCGCGGGCCTCCTCGCCCGTGATCCAGCGCGAGCGGCCGGCCGCCGTGGCGATCTTGCCGTCCAGGGTCATGGCCGCCTTCAGGAGGAAGAAGGGGCGCCCCGTGGTGACGTAGTGGAAGAAGGGTTCGTTCAGGGCACGGGCCTCCTCGGCCAGTACCCCCTCCGTGACCGCGACGCCCGCGGCCCGCAGCCGGGCGAAGCCGCGCCCAGCCACGAGGGGGTTGGGATCGCCGCAGGCGGCCACCACCCGGCGCACGCCTGCGGCCGCGATGGCATCGGCGCAGGGCGGCGTGCGTCCAAAGTGGGCGCATGGCTCCAGGTTCACGTAGAGGGTGGCGCCGCGCGCGGCCTCGCCGGCGGCTCCTAGGGCCACCGCCTCGGCGTGGGGGTGTCCCGCCCGCTCATGGAAGCCTTCTCCGACGATGTGGCCGCCCCGTACCACGACGGCCCCCACCAGGGGGTTGGGGCTCGTCCGCCCCATGGCCCGCCGGGCCAGGGCAAGGGCGCGGGCCATGTACCGCGCGTCGGTTCGCCGCTCGGCTCCGGAGTGGCCGGGCCCTTGAACCGCCGTCGCGTGCCGCTTTCTCTCCGTCTTTGCCGACATGGGTGACCCCCGGCTCCCCGGGGCAGGGATCAGCTGGCCGCGCGCTTGGAGCGCGGCCCGGGAGAAAGGAAGGAGACCTTCTCCCATCCGGACTTTACCGTCGGCTCCGGGATCCCACCGGATCGGGCCGTCACCCTCCGCGCCGGTGGCGGGAAGGGGGGCGGCTTAGCGGGCTCGTCCCTCCCGGTGTGCCCTGGCGGCCAAGACGTCGCCGGGCCGAAACCGGGGCGGCATCACCGCCGGTCGGGAATCGGGAGGCGCGGCGGCACGCGGCCCCGTCCTCCCTCACCCTGCCCCGAAGGTCATATTTGCGGCGGATTTTAACACGCTCCAGCCGCTTGTTTCAACGGTGGGCCGGGGCCGGCATCCCTTACGGGAGGAGCCGAGAGCGCCGCCCGGCGCCCCCGCGGGATCAGCTGAACTGCATGAAGACACGCTTGGCGCGCTCCACGGCGTCGGCGGGCGGCTCGGCGCCGGCCACCGGCTTGAGGCACTTCTCCAGGTTGTGGGCGAGGAGCGTGATGGCCACCTTGGTGAGGGCGCCGCGCATGGCCGTGAGCTGCATGATGATCTCCTCGCAGTCGCGGTTTTCCTCCAGCATCTTTTGCACGCCGCGCGCCTGGCCCTCGATGCGGCGCATGCGCACCAGGAGCTCCTCCGTCAGTCGCCGATCCTCCACCTTCACCGGTTGTCCTCCTCCCGCCGGCAGCGCCGTACCATACCCGGTATCGGTCTCCATTATACAAAAAGGCGGACCCGTTTTCGATGCGGCAGGAATCGGGCGGGTCGGCGGTGAATGGAATGCCGAAGAAAAACGAAACAGGCAAGCGGTCGCCGGGGCGAGGGCCGGGAGCACTAGTCAAAGGGGAGGATACCCCGTATAGTATAGGGTGAGAACGGTGCCGCCGCGGCGGAGGAGGGAACGGGGATGGCCGACAGGACGCTGGATGTCAAGGGTCTCACCTGCCCGCTGCCCGTGATCCGGGCGCGCAAGGCCATCGAGGAGCTGGGGGTGGGCCAGGTCCTGGAGGTGGTGGCCACCGATCCCGGCTCGCTGGCCGACTTTCAGGCCTGGACCAAGAACACCGGCCACGAGTTGCTCCTGGCCGAGGAGCGGGAGGGCGTATACAGGTATCACATCCGGCGGGCCCGGTGAGGGGGCCGCGCCTGCGGAGGAGGGGTGCGCCGTGAGCGAAGAGGGCGGTCAGGGCGCCAAGCCCAAAAAGGTCACCATCATCGCCTGGAGCGGGGACCTGGACCGGGTATACCCCATCCTCATCCTGGCCACCACGGCGGCGGCGTCCGGCATGGAGGTCACCATCTTCTTTACGTTCTGGGGCCTTTTTATCCTCAAGCGCAACGACAAATGGATCACGGGCCACGATTGGATGACGAGGATGCTCTCGGTCATGAACCGCGGCGGCACCCATTACCTCAAGCTCTCCAAGCTGCACATGGGCGGCATGGGCACCAGCATGATGCACAGCATCTTCAAGAAGAACAGGATTCCCTCCCTGGACGAGCTCCTGTCCCTGGCCAAGGAGCTGGGCGTCAAGTTCCTGCCCTGCCAGATGACCATGGACGCCTTGGGGTTGAAGCGCGAGGACTTGATCGAAGGGGTGGGGGAGCCGGCCGGCGCCGCCACGGCCATCGCCGAGGCGGCCGACTCTGCCATAACATGGTTCATCTGAGGCGACGCTCCGCCTGAACGGGAAAAGCGACGGCACCGTCCTGCGAGGGATTCCGTTCAAGCGAGGCGGCGTTACCATACCGGGTAAGGTATATGGCGCTGCGGAACGCACCGCGGAACGGGGAGGAATGAGGGTGGGCAAGCGATTCCTCTACATCCACACGAGCGGGCCCGAGGAGCCCCACAGATGCGCCACGCCCTTCTACCTGGCCACGGCGGCGGCCCTCATGGACGCCGAGGTGACCATGGCCTTCACCATCCGGGGCACGGCCCTCCTCCGGAAGGGCGTGCCCGAGGCCGTCTTCGTCAAGGAGGGCGGCACCAACCTCCGCACTTTCATAGACCAGGCCAAGGAGGCAGGGGTGCGGCTCCTCGTCTGCGCGCCAAGCCTCGACCTGAACGACATGACGCAGGAGGACCTGGTGGAGGACGTGGACGGCATCATCGGGGGCACGGCCCTCAACGACATGGCCCAGGAGGCCGACGTGGTGATGACCTTCTAAGACCGGCCGGCGGAGCCGTCCGGCCTGAGGCGGCCCGGGAGGTGAGGGAGTTGCCGGCAGCGTGGACCATGACGCCGAAAGCGTCTTACGCCGAGGTGCCCGCGGAGGAGAAGCGGCGCCTCATGGATGAGGTCCGCTCCGACCAGCGCTTCGAGGAGTACCTCTACGGCTGCTACGAGTGCGGGGTGTGCGTGGCCGCCTGCCCCTCGGCGCGCTTCTACGACTTCAGCCCGCGCCGGATCACCCAGGCCCTGGCGCGCGAGGACGCCGAGCTCGTCTACGAGATGATGAACGACGACATCTGGAACTGCTCCCAGTGCTACTCCTGCACCCGCTGCCGCCGGGGCAACTCGCCGGGCGGGCTCGTCCAGATCATGCGGGAGGTGGCGGTGCGGAACGGGCTTCCCAGCGCCAAACAGGCACTGGTGGGGTATACGCGGGTGGTCTACAAGATCCACTCCACCGGGACCCAGGTGTCGCCGGACATGCTCCAGCCCGACGCCTTCCCCGACTGGGGGCCCTACGTCCGCGAGGTGGCGCGCAACCTGGGCCTCTGGCGGAAGGCGGTGCCGCCCGAGACGCTGCACACCGTCACCACCGCCTGGGCGGTGGGCGAGCGCACGCGGGCGGAGATGTTCCTCATCTGGCACCTGGCGGGCGTGCTGGACGTCATCAGGCAGGCCGACCCGGGCGTCCACGCCATCCTGGAGGAGGCCATGGAGGAGGTCCTGGAGGAAGCCGGCTACGACCTGTCGGCGCTGCCGGACGCGGGCTAGCGCCGTGTCGCAGCCGCCCGGCTCCCCCGGGGGCGCGCGGACCCCTCAGGGACGGCGCCGCGCCCGGGGACGGCGGCGCAGGGCGGGGAGAGAGGAGGGTGCGGCGTGGGCGAGGCCATCTCGGCCCTGGAGCTCATCAAGGCGAGGAAGAGGACGGCCCCGCGGGAGAGCGAGCGGCCGGGCCACCGCTGGCGGGAGGAGATGGAGGAGCTGGCCGCGCGGGGCGAGATCGTCATCCAGCGTGTGCCCGAGCCGTACATGGAGATCCCCACGAAATTCGGCCGGCTCAAGAAGATCCCCCTGGACCGGCTCTGGCACCACAAGAGCTGCGGCCAGTGCGGCCACATCCCCGGCTATCCCACGGCGGTCTTCTGGCTCCAGCGGCAGATGGGGATCGACCACCGCGACCCCACGGAGCAAACATCGTGCACCGGGTGGAACTACTACGCCTCGGCCACGTCCAACCCCCTGGCCCAGGCGGCGGTGGCGCTCCGCAACTTCGCCGAGGCCCACCAGGACGGCTACTATCCCCTCATCCACTGCGGCACGAGCTACGGCCACTACAAGGAGGTGCGGCACCAGATCCTCACCCAGCCCGAGCTGCGGGCCCGGGTGCGCGAGATCCTGGCCCGGCTGGGGAAGCCCTTGGTGCTGCCCGAGGAGATCGTCCACTACAGCGAGTGGCTCTTCGCCGTGCGGGAGGAGCTGGCGCGGCGGCGGAAGCACGACGTGAGCCGGGTGGTGGTCTGCGTCCACCCTGCCTGCCATTACTACAAGCTCGTCGAGGACGACGCTCTCTATCACCCCGACGTTTACGGCGGGCTTCGCACCGCCGTCATCACGGGGGTGGCCCAGGCCCTGGGCGCCCAGATCGGCGAGTACTCCACGTGGTATGACTGCTGCGGGTTCGGCTTCCGCCACGTGCTGGTGCAGCGGGACTTCACCCGCTCCTTCGCCAACGGGCGGAAGATCGAGGTGATGAAGGAGGAGGCCGACCCGGACGTGGTCCTCACCAACGACACGGGCTGCGTCACCACCCTGGACAAGAGCCAGTGGGCGGCCCGCGCCCATGGCAAGGACCTCGACATCCCGGTGCTCTCGGACGCCCAGTTCGCCGCCCTGGCCCTGGGCGCCCACCCCTTTCGCGTCTGCCAGCTCCACTGGCACTCGGCCGACTGGCGGCCCCTCCTGGAGAAGATGGGCATCGATTGGCGGGCCGCCTGGGAGGAGTTCCAGGAGGACCTGGCCCGCATCGAGCGCGGGGAGAAGGAGTGCCTGACCTGGGGTGATGTGGATGGCTTCTGACACGGTATTGGTGATCGGCGGCGGCCCGGCCGGGCTCACGGCGGCCCGCGGCGCGGCCGACCTGGGGGCGCGCGTGGTCCTGGTGGAGAAGGACGGCTTCCTGGGCGGCACCCCCATCGCCCAGCGGTACGCGGCCCTCACACCCGACTTCCGCGACGCCGAGGAAGCCATGGGCGAGATGGTGCGGGCCGTCGCCGAGCACCCCCTGGTGGACGTGCGCCTCGGCACCACCGTGGCCGGCGTCGGCGGGGAGGCCGGCGACTTCCGCGTGCGCCTGCGGAACGGCCGTGGCGAGGAGGAGGTGCGGGCGGGCGCCATCGTGGTTGCCACGGGCTTCCAGCACTTCGACCCCGGCCGGGAGCGGCAGGTCTTCGGCTACTACGAATATGACGACGTCCTCACCCTGGTGGATCTCGAGGCCATGCTCAAGGAGAAGCGGGTGGTCTGCCCCTCGGACGGGCGGGTGCCCGAGCGGGTGGCCTTCATCCAGTGCGTGGGATCCCGCGACCGCGGCATCGGGAACCAGTGGTGCTCCAAGGTGTGCTGCGGCATCGCCTGCAAGCAGGCCATCGAGGTGAAGCATCTCCTGCCCCAGGCTCGGGTCTACATCTTTTACATTGACCTGCGCGCGTACGGGTTCTGGGAGGACGAGCTCTACTGGAAAGCCCAGGAGGAGCATCAGGTTAACTTCGTCCGCGGCGTGGTCACGGAGGTGCTGCGGAAGGGGAACCGGCTCCTGATCAAGGGGGAGGACACCACCATGGGCCGGCCCATGGAGGTGGAGATGGACCTGGTGGTGCTCTCGGTGGGCATGGAGCCGAGCGAGGGGACGCGGGAGACGGCGCGCCTCCTCGGCCTCCCCCTGGAGTCCCATGGGTTCATCGCCACCAGGGGCGGGCCCCTCGACACCGTCACCACGCCGCGGGAGGGTGTCTTCGTGGCCGGGGCGGCCTCGGGGCCCCGCGACCTCGAGGATTCGGTATCGCAGGGGGGGCTCGCCGCCGTCCGGGCCGTGTCGCTGGTGCGGCGCCTGGCGGGTTCCCCGGGGCAGCCGGCGGACGGGGCGGTGACGGCGTGATCCGGGCGGACCGGGCGGCCGAGCTCCTGGCCCTTACGCGGGACCAGGTGGGGACCGAGGAGGTGGCGCGCCTGGCCGCGGCCTGCGCCGAGAAAAGCGCCCGCCTGCGCGGCCTCCTGGGCGGAGGCGGCGTGAAGCCGGAGGCGCTGGCCGAGGCGCTTCAGTTCGTCTTCGCCGCCGGGCGGCCGCGGCGGCGCGGGGGCCGCGCCGGCTGGCATGAGACCGTCGCGGCGCTGGTGCCCGCGGTTGGGCGGCTCCTGGCGGGTGATGGCGGGATGCCCGGAGAGGGCGGCTCAATGGACGGACGAGCCGGAGGCGAACCGGCGCGGCGGATCGAACGCTTTGCCCAGGAAGCCGGGACGGTCCTGGGCGCGGCCGCCCCGGCGGTGGCGGCGGACCTCCTGCGCTTTTGCCGGCCGGACCTGGCCTGGCCGTGGGCGCCGTGGCTGTGGGACGGCGCCGGGGGAGGGGTGCTGGGCCTGGTGCTGGCCCGCGGCGGCAGCGCCGGGCCACCCGCGGCTGAGGCGGGCCGGGTCTACGCGGAGGCGGGCCGGCACCTCGCCTACCTGGGCGCCCTGTGGGGGGAGAGCGTCCCCGTGGACGGCTTCGCCCTGGACGCCTGGCTGGCGGCGGCCTTCGCCTCGTACACCTACCTCGTGACCAGCGTCGGCGCCACCGAGGAGCTGGCCCTGTTGCTGCCGGGGCCGCGAGAGCTGGCGGCCCGGCTGCTCGGGGTCTTGCGCCTGATGAGCGCGGCTGGAGAGGCGCAGACCGATCTCGCCCTCGCGGCGCCGCGCGCGCGGCAGGCGGGCGGGGATGCCGCGGCCGGCTTGGTGGCAGGCGAAAGGAGGGCTGCCCGGTGATCCAAAAGGCGAAGCCCATCGAGGTGGAGCACGCCGTCGTGGACGGCATCGACATATCGGGGCCCTGGAGTCGCTTCTTCGAGGAGCGGGTGATCCATGACTACGACCAGGCGGCCCTGGACCGGGTGCGCTCGACCCCGGGGGCGGAGAGCCTGGCCTGGTGCTACCAGTGCGCCAAGTGCACCCCTGTCTGCCCGGTGGCCGCCGTGGCCGACTTCAGCCCCCGGCGCATATACCGGCGGACCCAGCTCGGCCAGGACCTCCTGGAGAGCCCGGATCTCTGGCTCTGCACCACCTGCGCCAACTGCCTCCGCGTCTGCCCGAAGCAGGTCAACATGGTCGAGGCCATGCCGGCCCTCCGCGAGCAGGCCGTGCTGGAGGGGAGGGCGCCGGCCGAGCTGCAGAAGGCCTTCGAGAACACCTTCCGCTACGGGAACCCGCTGGGCGAGTCGCCGCGGCGGCGCGCCGACTGGGCCCGCGAGGCGGTGGTGCCCGTGCGCGTGCTGAGCGAGCACAGGCAGCCGGTGGAGGTCCTCTGGTTTGTCGAGTGCTACCCGTCATACCACCCGCGGGGCCGGGATGCCTCCCGGGCCCTGGCCCGCATCCTCACGGCCCTGGGCGTGGACTTCGGCATCCTCGGCCACGAGGAACGGTGCAGCGGCGACAGCCAGCGCCTGGCGGGCGAGAGGGGCCTCTTCGAGTACCTGGCGGAGCAGAACGTGGCCACGCTGCGGAAGTACCGGTTCCGCCGCCTGCTGGTGACGGACCCGCACGCCCTGAACGCCTTTCGCAAGGAGTACCCGCAGTACGGCGGGGACTATGACGTGGTCCACTACACCACCTTCCTTGCCGAGCGGCTGGGAGACCTGGCGGGCCTCCTGCGGCGGCGGCTGGACATCACCGTCACCTTCCACGACCCCTGCTACCTCGGCCGCCACAACGGCGAGTACGAGGCGCCGCGGCGGCTGCTGGCGGCCATCCCGGGGGTGCGGCTGGTGGAGATGGCCCATCACCGGGAGAACAGCTACTGCTGCGGCGGCGGAGGCGGCGGCATGTGGCTCGACGGCTTCGTCCGGGACTATCAGGAGGAGCGCCTGTCGGAACGCCGCGTCAAGGAGGCCGTGGCGGCGGGGGCCGACGTGCTGGCGGTGGCCTGCCCGTACGAGGTCTCGCGTTTCGAGGACGCGGTCAAGGCGACGGGCCACGAGGGGCGGCTGGCGGTGAAGGACGTGGCGGAGCTTTTGGACGAGGCCATGCGCCCGTGAGGGCGCGCCCGGCCGGGAGGCAAGGGAGGGGATGTCTTTGAACGTGGCCGTGGTCTTGAAACAGGTGCCCGACCTGGTGGAGGAGCTGGAGGTCCGCCCGGACGGGCGCGGGCTTGACCGGGAGTGGCTCAAGTTCAAACTGAACGAGTTCGACGAGCACGCCCTGGAGGAGGCTTTGCTCATCAAGGAAGCCGCCGGGGGCGCGGTGACCGTCCTCGGCGTCGAGGCGCCCGACGTGGACGAGAGCCTCTACACGGCCCTGGCCAAGGGGGCCGACGCCGCCCTCAAGGTGGTGGGGGACTTCCCCGAAGGGGTGACGAGCCACCAGGCGGCGCGGCTCCTGGCAGGGGCGCTGGCGGGACGGGACGTGCAGCTCGTGCTGACGGGGGTCCAGGCGGCCGACGACCTGGACGGCCAGGTGGGCCCCCTCCTCGCCCGTGAGTTGGGCTGGCCCTGGGTGACGGTGGTGAGCGGCGTGCGCCTGGAGGACGGCCTGGTCGTGGTGACCAAGGAATTCGCCGGGGGCGTCACGGCGGAGCTGGAGGTGGCGCTGCCGGCCATGCTTGGGATCCAGGCGGCGAGCCAGCCGCCGCGCTACGCGCCGGTGAGCCGGGTGCGGCAGGTCATGCGCACGGCTTCCATAGAGGAGGTGCAGGCCGGCGATCCCGGCGACCCGGGCCTCGTGGTGAGGCGGCTTTCGCCGCCGCCCGCGGGGCGCGAGGCCGAGCGCCTCGAGGGAACCCCCGCAGAGGTGGCCGAGCGCGTCGCGGCCATCCTGCGCGAGCGCGGCCTGCTGAAGAGGTGAGGGAGATGGCGCGCGACATCCTGGTGGTGGCCGATCACGTCCGGGGAAAGCCCCTGGAGGTGACCTACGAGCTGGCCGGGGCAGCGCGGCGGCTCGCCGCAGGAGGGCGGGTGTTCCTGGCCGCCCTGGGTCCCGAGGCGCGGGAAGTGGCGGCCGGCGTGGCCTGCGACCTGGCCCTCTGCGCCGGGGCCGAGGGGGCCGGCTACGATCCGGTGGCCTGGACCGAGGCGGTGGCTGACGCCGCGCGGCGGCTCGAGCCGGCCCTGATTCTCCTTGGCAACACGTCGCTCGGGATGGACCTAGCCCCGGGCGTGGCAGGGAGCCTGGGCTGGCCGCTCCTGGCCTACGCGCGGGAGGTGGCGCTGGAGGACGGCCGGGCCGTGGCGACGAGCCAGGTGTACGGCGGCAAAATGCTGGCGGAGGCGGAGGCGCCCCTCCCCGCCGTGGTCACGGTGCTGGCCGGTAGCTACCCCGCCGACGCCGGGCGCGGCGCGCCGGGCGGCGTGGAGGAGCTGGCGGTGCCCGCCGGGGGAGCGGTGCGCTTCCGGGGCTTCCAGGAGCCGCCGGCCGCCGACGTGGACATCACCAAGGCCGACATCTTGGTGAGCGTGGGCCGGGGCATCCAGTCCCAGGACAACCTGGCGCTGGCCGAGGAGCTGGCCGAGGCCCTGGGCGGCGTGGTATCGGCCTCGCGGCCGGTCATAGACGCCGGCTGGCTCCCCAAGAGCAGGCAGGTGGGCAAGTCGGGCCAGACGGTGAAGCCAAAACTCTACCTGGCCTGCGGCATCAGCGGCGCGCCCGAGCACCTGGAGGGGATGCGGGACGCCGAGCTCATCATCGCCGTCAACACCGACCCCAAGGCGCCCATCTTCGGCGTGGCCCACTACGCCGTCGAGGGGGACCTCTTCGAGATCCTGCCGGCGCTGACGGAGAAGGTGCGGGGCTGAGGCGAGCCGGCACAGGCTGGCGAAGATACCCGAGCGCGGGGGCCGGCGCGGCAGCCGGGCGCCCCGGGGGACACGGCGAGGAGGGGGCTCGGTCTTGGCAGAGCACGAGGTAACGCGGCAGATCCTGAAGGACACCTTTCCGCTGGCGGTCAAGGCCGTCTTTTATGGCCTGGCGGCTATTTCCACCGCCGTTTTCCTCGTCGGGGTGCTGGGGGCGGTGCGCCGCTACCGGGGAGGACGGCCGGACCCGGCGCGCCTGACGGCGGCTGGCCTCTGGCGGGCCCTCTGGGCGGCCGGGGGCCTGCGGAGCCGGCTCCTGCGCGGCGACGGCTACGCCGGGCTGGCGCACCTCCTCATCTTCTGGGGCTTCCTTGTCGAGTTCGCCGGCACCCTCGTGGTGGCCCTGGACTACGACGTGGCCCGGCGCCTCGGCTTTTCCTTCTTCCGCGGCGCCTTCTACGAGGTCGTCTCCCTCTTGCTGGATCTCCTGGGCGTGGCCCTGCTGGCCGGGCTCCTCCTCATGGCGGCGCGCCGGGCCTTCTTCCCGCCGGCCCGGCTCGTTTATGCCCGCGCCGACGGCCGGCCCGACCCGGCGCGCGGCCGCTGGACGGCGGAGGACTGGCTCCTCCTCGGGTTGCTCGCCCTCATCACCCTGGGCGGCTTCCTGGTGGAGGGGTGGCGCATCCTGGCGGACCGGCCCTCCTTCGAGGCGGCCTGGTCGCCGGTGGGGTGGCGGGTGGCCGACCTCCTGGCGGCGGCCGGCCTCACCCCGGCCGAGGCCCGGGCCCTCCACGCCCGGAGCTGGTGGGTGCACGCCCTCCTCGCCCTGACCTTCGTGGCGGCACTCCCCCATACCAAGGCCCGGCACATGCTGGCCGCCCTGGCCGCGCTGGCGCTGGGCGGCGGGCGGCCGGGGCGTGCCCTGCCCCCGGCCCCGGAGGGGTCCGCCGGTTACGCCACGGTGGCCGACCTCACCTGGCGTGAGCTCCTCATGCTGGACGCCTGCACCCGCTGCGGTCGCTGCCACGAGGCGTGCCCGGCCCGGGCGGCGGGCGCGCCGCTCTCGCCCCGGGACGTGGTCCTGGACCTGCGGGCGGCGGCTGTGTCCCGGCGCGCCGGGGAAGCCCCCGGGGCGGGGGGCGGCGCCGCGGGGGGCGCGGCCCCGGCGGCGGGGGGCGCGGTGAGCGTCGCCGCCACGGGCGCGGGGAGTGCTACCCCCCTCCCGGGGGGCGCGGTGAGCGCCGGCGCCCTCTGGTCCTGCACCACCTGCCTCGCCTGCGTCGAGAGGTGCCCGGTGGGCGTCGAGCACGTGCCCGTGATCGTGCAACTGCGCCGCCACCTGGTGGACCAGGGCGAGCTCGATGGCAACCTGCAGGAGACGCTGATGCGCCTCCAGCGGCAGGGCAACTCCTTCGGCCAGTCGGAGCGGCTCCGCGCCCGGTGGACGGGAAGCCTCGGCTTCCCCGTGAAGGACGCCCGGCGCGAGGAGGTGGAGTGGCTCTGGTTCGTCGGCGACTACGCGTCCTTTGACCCGCGGGCCCAGGAGGTGACGCGGGCCGTGGCGCGCCTCCTCCGCGGGGCGGGGGTGGACTTCGGCCTCCTCCACGAGGGGGAGCGGAACGCCGGCAATGATGTGCGCCGCGTCGGCGAGGAGGGGCTCTTCGAGCTGCTGGCGGAGCACAACCTGAAGCAGATGGCCCGCGCCCGCTTCCGCGCCATCGTGACCACCGACCCGCACTCCTACAACGCCCTCCGCAACGAGTACCCGGCCTTTGGGCTTCCGCCGGTGCCGGTGCTCCACCACACCGAGCTCCTGCTGGGCCTCCTGCGCGAGGGGCGCCTCGGCCGCCCGCGGCCCCTGGGCGTGCGGGCCACCTACCACGATCCCTGCTACCTCGGGCGCTACAACGGCGTCTTCGACGCGCCCCGGCAGCTCCTGGCGGCGGTGGGCGCCGAGGTGGTGGAGATGCCGCGGCACCGCGAGGGGAGCTTTTGCTGCGGGGCCGGCGGCGGCCGGATCTGGATGGGCGACGACCTTTACCGCGGGGAGAAGCCGGCGGTGCAGCGGATCCGGGAGGCGGCGGCCCTGGGTGTGAGTCTCTTCGTGGTGGCGTGCCCCAAGGACCTGGCCATGTTCCAGGACGCCGTCAAGACGGCCGGGCTCGAGGGTAAGATGGAGGTCAGGGACGTGGCCCAACTTGTCGAGGAGGCGGTGGCCCCGGCCGCCGCCACGGAGAGGGCAGCAGCGGCGGGGGCGGACGCGGCCCCCGGTGGGTCCGGAGAGGAAGCGCCGGCGGAGGAGGGAGCGAGCCTTGGCTGAGGTGCGGGGCTGTCGGCTGCCGGAGGACGTGTACTACTGGGTGGAGAAGCACGTGTGGGCCCGCGTGGCGGGCGGGGAGGCAGTCGTGGGCATGACCGATCCCGCCCAGAAGCTGGCGGGCAAGATCCTCTACGTCAACCCGAAGAAGGCGGGCCGCGCCGTGGAGAGGGGGCAGAGCGTGGCCACGGTGGAGAGCGCCAAGTACGTGGGCCCGGTGCCGTCGCCCCTGAGCGGCGAGATCGTGACCGTCAACGAGCGGGTGCAGCGGGACGGCTCCGTGGTCAACGAGGACCCTTACGGCGAGGGGTGGGTGGTGCGGCTCAGGCCCACCCGGCTGGAGGAGGAGCTGGGCGCCCTCCTCACCGGCGCCGAGGCCGTGGACGCGTACCGCCAGCGGCTGGAGGCGGAGAACCTGACCTGCAATTAGCGCCGGTCGCCGGCACGGGTTGGATCCCGGCCGCGGTGGCGAGGCGGCGCCGGACCGTTGATGGGGGTGGGCTCACTGGCCGTCGTCCGCGGGTGCCAGATCCCCGAAGATCTCCTCTACGACTTGGAACGGCAGGTGTGGGTGCGGTCCGAGCCCGACGGCACCGTGGTCCTCGGCATGACGGACCCGGCCCAGACGCGGGCCGGGCGGCTCCTCCGCATCACGGTGAAGCCGGCCGGGCGCCGCCTGGATAGGGGCGCCACGGCGGCCGTCTGCGAGAGCAGCAAGTGGGTGGGCCCCTTCCAGACGCCGGTGGCGGGGACGGTGGTGGCGGCCAACCCGGCCGTCCTGGCCGATCCCAACCTGGTCAACCGGGAGCCTTACGTCCACTGGCTCGTGCGGTTGAAGCCCGAGGCGCCGGGGGACCTGGACGACCTCCTCACGGGGGAGGAGGCCGTGGAGGCCTTCCGGCGCTACGTGGAGGAGCACGACATCCTCTGCCTCCGCTGCGCCGAGTGAGGAAGCCGGCCCGGCCCGCCGCCGACGCCGACCGGTCGTGCCACGCGGACGAGAGGGCCACGCCAGGGGAGGACCACGCGGACGGTCGGGCGGCGTGACGGGACGGCCACGCGTACGGGAGGGAAGCCGTGGAGCTCTTCGACCTGGGCGAGGTGCCGTGGGAGGAGACCCAGCTCCTCTACCACACCCTGCCGCGCCTCGGGCGCCCGGCGGCCGTCCTCTGCTGGCCGGACCGCTCCTACGTGTGCCTCGGCTTCTCCCAGGACGCGGGCGAGGTGGACCTGGAGTTCTGCCGGCGGCGGGGGCTGCCCGTGTTCCGCCGGGCCGTGGGTGGGGGCCTCGTCTACCTGGACCGGGAGCAGGTCTTCTTCCACCTCATCCTGCCGCGCGGCGCCCGGGCGCCGGTGGATGCTCTCTTCGCCCGGTGTCTCCAGCCGCTGGTGCGCACCCTGCGGGGGCTCGGCCTGCCGGCGGCGGTGCGCCGGCCCTGCGATGTGGTGGTGCGCGGGCGGAAGATCTCCGGCAACGGCGGGGGCGAGGTGGCCGGCCACCCCGTCGTGGTGGGGAACATCCTCCTCGACTTCGACTACGAGACCATGGCCGGGGTGCTGGCCGCCCCGGACGAGGGGTTCCGCGCCCTCTTCCTGCGGCTCATGCGGGAGCGGCTCACCACCCTGCGGCGAGAGGCTCCGGGCGTCCCGCGGGAGGAGGTGCGGGCGCGGCTCCGCCGGGAGCTGGAGGCGGCCTTTGGGCCCTTTGCGCCGGGGCGCCGGGACGCCGCCCTTCTGCGGGAGATGGAGGCGGTGAGGCAGGAGATGGCGGATCTCGACTGGCCCGACTGGGAGCGGCCGCCGCAGCCTGTGCGTTCCGTCAAGGTGGCCGAGGGGTGTTGGCTGCGGCAGACGCGGATGGGTGGTCGCCCGGTGACGTGGTGGGAGGACGATGCGCCCTCCGCGCATGTAGCCCAGGCGCGGGGAACTTGAGGGGGGACGCGCGACGTGAGAGGAGAGCAGGGAACATGAACGGAAGGGAGTGGGCGGTGCCGGAGGGGCTTCGCTACCACGCGGAGCACCTGTGGGTGCGGGAGGAGGGGGCGGGGCGGTACGTCGTCGGCCTGACCGACTACCTCCAGGATACCGCGGGAGCGGTCATGTTCCTCCAGGCGCCCAGGGTGGGGACCCAGGTCGGGGCGGGCGACCCTGCGGTCACCCTGGAATCGGCCAAGTGGGTGGGGCACTTCCCCTCGCCGGTGCGCGGCACGGTGACGGCGGTGAACGGGCTTCTGGCCTCCGACCCCGGGATGGTGAACCGCGACCCCTACGGGGAGGGGTGGCTCTACCGGGTCGAGGCGGGCGCACCGGCGGAGGGGCTCCTGGACGCGGCCGGGTACCGCTCGCTCCTCGAGCGGCTGGCCGAGGAGGAGGCGGCGTGGTGACGGCGGTTCGGCGGTGGCGGCTTTTGGACACGGGGCGGCGAAGCGCCGCCGAGAACATGGCCCTGGACGAGGTGCTCCTGACCCTGCGGGCGCGGGGGGCTATTCCCGACACGGTGCGCTTCCTGCAGTTCGCGCGGCCGGCGGTGCTGGTGGGTTTCCACCAGGCGGTGGAACAGGAGGTGCGCCTGGACTATTGCCGGCGAAGCGGCGTCGAGGTGAACCGCCGCATCACGGGGGGCGGCGCTATCTACTTCGATGAGACCCAGGTAGGGTGGGAGGTGGTGGCGGGCAGGGACGACCCCCTCTTCCGCCGCCGGCCCGAGGAGCTCTACCGCCTCCTGGCCGAGGGGGCGGTGCAGGGCCTGGCGCGCCTGGGCGTGCAAGCGGCCTTCCGCCCCTACAACGACGTGGAGGTGAACGGGCGGAAGATTTCGGGCACGGGGGGCACGGAGCGGGACGGCGCCTTCCTCTTTCAGGGGACGCTCCTGGTGGACTTCGACGTGGAGGGGATGCTGAAGGCCCTGCGGCTTCCCGCGGAGAAGCTCAAGGACAAGGAAATGGTCTCCTTCCGGGAGCGGGTCACGTGCCTGGCCGAGCTGATGGGGCAGGCGCCGCCGGCGGCGGCGGTCAAGGAGGCGCTGGCTGCCGGCCTGGCCGAGGTGCTGGGCGTGGAGCTCGAAGCGGCGCCCCTGAGCGGCGAGGAGGAGGCCCTGCTGCGGGAGCTGGCGCCGCGCTTCGCCGGCCGGGAGTGGGTGGACCGGGTGCGGCGGCCGCCGGAGGAGCAGGGCTTCGTCCGCGTGGCCCACAAGGCGCCGGGCGGTCTCATCCGGATGGTGGCGCGGGTGGACCGGCGTTACCGGCGGCTGAAGCAGGTCTTCATCACCGGGGATTTCTTCGCCTACCCCCAGCGGCTCGTGCCGGACCTGGAGGCGTGGCTCAAGGACGCCCCCGCCGGCGAGGATGAGCTGCGCCGGCGGGTGGCCGCCTTCTTCGCCGGGCGGGAGTGGGCCATGCCGGGCGTCACGCCCGAGGACTTCGCCCAGGCCCTGGCCGAGATCTGCCGGCGCCTGGACTACCCCGACCTCGGCATCCCCGAGGGGGAGGTGAACCGCGTTTTCACGGTGGCGAGGCCGCTGGGGGAGCTCGGCGGGGCGGCGGCGCTCCTCCTCCCGTACTGCGCCAAGCCCAACTGGTGCGAGCTGCGCCACCGGGACGCCTGCGCCGAGTGCGGCGGCTGCACGGTGGGGGAGGCGTACCGCCTGGCGCGGGAGCGAGGGATGCGGGCCGTCACCATCACCCGCTACGAGCACCTGGAGGAAACCCTGACGCGGCTCAAGGACGAGGGAGTGCGCGCCTTCGTGGGGTGTTGCTGCGAGCCCTTCTACGCCAAGCACCAGCGCGACTTCGAACGCATCGGCCTCGCCGGCGCCCTCGTGGACATAGACGACGTCACCTGCTACGACCTGGGCGAGGAGGGGGAGGCGCACCTCGGGCGCTTCGACAAAGAGACCACCCTCCGCCTGGACCTCCTGGAACGGGTGCTGGACCAGGTGGCGCCGCCCGCGGGCTTGAGCCGGGTGGCGGCGCGGTGAGGGAGGAGCGCCGTCAGGTGCTGGTGGTGGGCGGCGGGCCGGCGGGGGCCGCGGCGGCCTGGCGGGCCGCCGCCCTGGGCCTGGACGTGCTGGTCCTGGAGCGGAGGCTCGTGCCGGGCGAGCCTCTGCAGTGCGGGGAGTGGCTCCCGGCGGCGGCCCGCGTCCCCGTGCCGGCGGAGGCGGTGGCGCGCCGCGTGAGTGTACTGCGCACCTGGTGGTGGGCCGGCGCCGCGGGGAAACCGGCAGCGCAGGACGAAGCGGGCGGCGCCGTGTTTCCCGGGGCCGCCTTCGCCGGCGCCGCGGCCCCCGGCGGCGGCTGGGAGCGGGAGGACGTGCGCGCGCCCGGTCTCTTCCTCCACCGGCCGACGCTGGAGCGGTGGCTGCTGAAGCAGGCTCGCCGGGCCGGGGCCGAGGTGCGCCTCGGGGCGGCGGCGGTTGCCGTGGAGCAGGAGGGAAGGGTGCGGTGGCGGGCCGCGGCCGCGGCGGGGCCGGAACGCCTCGTGCGCCGCGGCCTCGTCACGGGCGCGGGGGGGGCGGAACGCCTCGTGCACGCCGACCTCGTCGTGGGCGCCGACGGGGCGGCTTCCCTCGTGGGACGGAGCCTGGGCGCCGGGCAGGGGCGGCTCACCCTGGCCCTCCAGGTGAAGGTGCGCTGCGCGCCGGCCGGGGCGGGGGCGGAGCCCGAGGTGTACCTGCACCCCGCCTTGGGCGCGGGGTACGCCTGGTTCTTCCCCAAAGGGGAGATGGCCAATGTGGGCGTGGGCGGGGACCGCTCCGCCGGTGCCGCCCGTCTGCTGGGCCTGCTGGTCGCCCTCCACCGGCGGCTGGCCGACCTGGGTCTTGTCGAGGGGGAGTCGGGTGAGACCACGGGCGGGCTGATCCCCGCGGGGGGCCTGGTGAGGCCCCTCTGGGGCGGCCGCCTCCTGTTGGCGGGCGACGCGGCCGGCCTGGCTCACCCGGTGACGGGGGCGGGGATCGCCAACGCCATGGCGAGCGGCTTCCTCGCGGGGGAGGCGGCGGCCGATTTTCGCCGGCGGGGCGAGGCGGCCCTGGCGCGTTACGGGGCGGAACTCGAGCGGCTCTTCGGGCCGTCGCTGGCGCGGGGCTCCCGGCGGCTGGCCGACCGCGACGCCCTTCTGCGCGAGGGCGACCGGCCCTTCGCCGAGGTGGCCCGGCGGACCTGGGTGTCCTTCCGGCAGTTTTGGGAGGAGGGGGAAGAGAGGGGGGCGACGGGGTTGGGTGGGAAACACGGCAACGCGGTTCGCGCCCTGGGCCGCATGGCCACCAGCACGGCGGCGGCCATGGCCCTGGGCCTTGTGCGCGGCCGGTTTCACCGGAACGCGAGCACGGGCTGCCTCAACCTGCTCCAGGTCTACGAGGAAGGCTGCCGCGCCAACTGTACGTACTGCGGGCTGGCGCGGGAGCGGGTCGAGCCTCCCTCCGGCCGGACCTTCATCCGGGTGCCCTGGCCCGAATACCCGGTGGAGGTCCTGGCCGAGCGGGCGCGGGCGGCCCGGGCGGGCACTGCCAATGCCGGGGCGGCCCGGGCGGGCACTGCCAATGCCGGGGCGGCCCGGGTGGGCACTGCCAATGCCGGGGCGGCCCGGGCGGGTGCGGCCTGTGCCGGGGCGGGCCTGGCGGGTGCCGCCCGTGGCGGCGCGGGCCGGGCGGGTGCGGTGGGCGGCGGATGCGGCGGCCTGCGGCGGGTGTGCGTGGGCATGGTCACCCACCCGCGCGCCCTGGAGGACGCTGTGGCCCAGACGGCCTTCTTCCGGAGGGAGACGGGGCTTCCCGTCAGCGTCCTCATGAGCGCCGCTCTCTTCCGCCGCCGGGAGGACGTGGAAGCCCTGCACGCCGCCGGCGCCGACCGTGGGACGGTGGCCATTGACGCCGCCACGCCCGCGCTCTTCGCCCGCCACCGGGGCCGGGCCGCGGGCGGCCCCCACGACTGGGAACATTCCTGGCGCGTCGTGGCGTGGTGCGTCAAGGTCTTCGGCCCGCGGCAGGCCGGCATCCACCTGATCGCCGGGTTGGGCGAGACGGAGCAGGAAATGGCGGAGTGCATTCAGCGCGCCCACGACCTGGGCGCCATGACCCATCTCTTTTCCTTCTATCCCGAGGCGGGCAGCAGGCTCGCCGGCTGCGAGCCGCCGCCGGTGGGGCACTATCGCCGGGTGCAGCTGGCGCGCCACCTGATCAACGGCGGCTTCGCCCGCGTCGAAGGCATGCGGTTCGACGCGGCGGGGCGCATCGTGGACTTCGGGGTGGATGTGGAACCCCATCTGCGGGAAGGGCGGGCCTTCCTGACGGCGGGTTGCCCCGGCGAGGACGGAGAGCTCGCCTGCAACCGCCCCTACGGCAACGAGCGGCCGGGGGGCGTCCTCCGCAACTATCCCTTTCAGCCGGAGCCGGAGGACCTGGCCGCCATCCGGCGCGAGCTCGGGGAGGGCCTGGGCCGTGCGGCCCGTCTCTGAGCGCGCCGACGCCGCCCGCGGCACCGCCACCCCGGTTTCCCTGGGCGAGGCCCGCCTGGCTCCCCTCGAGCTGTTGCTGCAGGAAGCCTGGACGGTGACCAGGCGGAGCTTTGGCCGGCGGCTCGTGGTGTCGGCCCCCGGCGTCAAGGGCTACCGCTGCGGCGGCTTTGCCGAAGCCAGGGGGGCGGGGGCCGCGGCGGGCGGCGAGGGGGAGGAGGGCGGAGGCGGCGCCTGGGCTGGAGCGGGAACGGGCGGAGCCTGCTTCCCGGCCGTGAGCGTGACGGGATCGGCCTGCGCCCTGGGCTGCGATCACTGCGGGGCCTTTATCCTCCGCACCCTGCGCCCGGCGGGCACCCCCGGCGGGTTCCGCCGGACGGTGGAGCGGCTGGCCGAGCGGGGGGGCCACGGCCTCCTGGTGACGGGTGGCTGCACGCCGGACGGCGCGGTGCCCCTGATGCCCTACCTGGACGGCCTGGCCCGGGCGGCGGAGCTCGGTCTGCGGGTGGTGGTGCACACGGGGCTCGTGGACGGAGAGACGGCGCGGGGTCTGCGGGAGGCCGGGGTGGCCCAGGTGCTCCTCGACCTGATCGGGGACGCCGAGACCATCCGCCGGGTGTATCACCTGGATCGCCCGCCCGCCGACTACCGGCGCAGCCTCGAGGCGCTGCTGGCGGCCGGGCTGGCCGTGGTGCCCCATATCGTGGTGGGTCTGCACTATGGCCAGGTGCGCGGCGAGTGGGAGGCCCTGTCCTGGGTGGTGGAGATGCGGCCGCCGGGGCTCGTCCTGGTGATGCTGATGCCCCTGCCGGGGACCGCCATGGCGGGAACGGCGCCCCCGCCGGCGGAGGAGGTGGCGCGGTTGGCGGCGGCGGCGCGGGTGCTGGCGCCCGACCTTTTCGTCTCTTTGGGCTGCGCGCGGCCGGGCGGCTTCCTCCGCCGGGAAGCCGAGCGCCTCTGCGTGGACGCAGGTGTCAACGCCATCGCCTTTCCCGCCGAGGAGACTCTGCGCCATGCCCGCGGCCGCGGGCTCGATCCCGTTTACCTGCCCGAGTGCTGTTCGCTGCCTGCCACCATCACCGGGCACCTGACCCTGAGTTCGACAGCAGCTAGGAGAACGTTGCGAAACCCTCGCTGACCAAGCAGGAATTGGATTGTGTATAGCCAATCCCTCAAATGAGGGGTGAGGCCAGGCATGAT